>JAEEGL014658846.1_pt1 | contig 10280 bp, 1 predicted proteins | sample 9134231 | NCBI WGS metagenome assembly JAEEGL01 (sample SAMN16246548, study PRJNA631951) | gut metagenome | biome: gut microbiome; feature: rumen; material: fiber-attached | host: Bos | place: Iran: Karaj | collected 2018-10
GTCCACTTCTTGTTCCAATCATCTTTACCATTAACTTCTGCGAAGGGATCGAATTCCATGTTACCACCGCCATCGGTACCATATCTGTAGGTCAGGATGAAGCGGAGGTGGCTGTAAGCCTGGTCGAGTTCGAGAGGCTGGCTGGAAACAGTCTCAGTAGTGTTGCCGCTGTACGGAGTCTCGATGTAACCGAGGTTAGACCAATTCTGAGCGTCGGTGCTGCCCTGAACGTACATGCGAACGATGTGGCCGTTGGAAGCGCCGGAACGACGTGTGATGTCCACCTGAACAAGACCGGAAACGGGCTCATTGAGTGCAACCTGCAGATAAGGAATCTCGAGGATCTTCTGCTGGTAATCAGTGTGCCAGTATGTGCTTGCGTTACCGTCGAGCAGACAGCCAGATTCGAGTGACTGACCATCGTTGTTCAGACAAGAAGCGTTACTTGAGAACTGAGATGCATCGGTAATGAGCTTCTCACCACGGTTGTAGAGCGTGTTCATGTCGATAGCCATGGACATGTTGTCCTTAGCATCTAACAAGAGAGCTGAGTAGTCGGCGTCTTCGGCTTCACGTGCAACGAAGCGGAACAGGCTGACATCCTTATCCTCGATGATGTCGTCGGGCATGAAGTACATGCGAGAGCTTTCGCGAACGGCATCCTTAGCATAAGCCTCGATGTGGTTTTCAGCAACGAGTCTTTCGGGATCTTCTTCTGTAGGACTGAAGACAGAGTCAACAATCTCAACACCTACAGTAGCGAATGTGCCGTAGCAAGTAGCCTGATCCTCACGGAGGCCGGTCTTGTCGACGCCTTCCTTGCTGAAGCCATAAGCGTCATACTGTGCCTCTGTGGGAACCATAATGCGATACCACTTGTCGGTCTGGACGGGATTAACCTGCTCCATGATGCTCTTTGCCATAGCCTTGAGCATAACGGCATACTTGTGGTTCTGAGAATTGCTGTAGCGACCGCCCTTATCGTATTCTGCGATTTCAGCATAGAGGTTGTTGTAGTCCTGAGCCACCTTCGTGTCTGCCCACTGGCCGGGGTTGGTACCCTGAACGACAGACTCTGTGAGCTTAGCATACTTGTCCATAACGGCGCGAAGCTCAACGGGATCGACCATCTCAGCCATGAATGCTTCATAAGCAGCCATCAGAGCATCGTACATCTCCTGAGTGATGTCGGCATCGGGAGTAGCTACGTTCTCGTTGTACATAGCATCGAGATTTGAAGCGACATCGCCAAGAGCGACATACTGAGAGCTGGCTCTGGGAGTAGCAGTTGTAATCTGAATCTCAGCTGCATGCCAGAAGGAGTTGCTTGTACATACGACGCGTACATATTCATAAGGAGTCTCTACGGTGAATGTGCGTCTGCTCTCTGCGAGAGCGCCGGTAGCGAGGTCAGAGAAGACAACGATTTCGTTCCATTCCTCTGTGTCGCCGTCAGGTGTATCAGAGCCGTAGAGGGTGATTTCAGAAGGCCAGTTGCCAGAAGTGGTGTTTCTGTCGCAAATGTAGAATTCGCATTCGCCGACCATATCCTTCATCTTAGAGAGCTGGATGTAGTGGTATACGCCTTCGGGAGTATTGCCCTTATAGTCTGAATGCCAGAATGTTTCCTTGTTGCCATCGATGAGGGCACCTGATGCGAGGGTCTGTCCGTCTTCGTAACCGAAGTTGTCGCAGCTGAAGGGAGATGTCATCTGGCTTGCAGATGTAATCATCTTGCTCTCCTTAGCAGTTTCCAGAGCCTGAGCTACCTGAGCGCGGAGGAGATTGTTCTTCTCGACGAGGAGGTCATGATCCCTTACGGTAGCGAAGTTAGCGATGATGGCTTCTGCTTCGCTTTCGGGAACGTACTCGAGATACCATTCGCTGGTGCCTCTGTCGGAAGCGTTGTCGAGGCTACCCTTTTCGAATGTACCTGCCCAGAAGCTGAGAGGCATATCCCTGCCAGTGTCGTTACCCTTATTGTGGTCGAGCTGGTGGAAGTAGTTGCTTGCATTTCTTGCTTTGCTTGCAAGGCGGATATAGAAGAGCTCCTTCGTGTCGCCGTTGCCGTCGTCAGCGTCAACATAGTCTTCGCCAGCATAGTCGAATACGACGTGGCTTGCATCGGCAGGATCCTGTGTGAGCGTGACTCTGTTAGTGCAACCGAGGCTGACATAGTTCTCCATGCCTACGTTCTGGATAGCTACGCTGTCGCCGTGCTGCTCGAGCTTCCAGATGAAATTAGCGTGGTCGCGCTGGATTGTGGCATAAGAGCCCATGTTGAGGGTCTGGCCAAGATAAGAAGCGAGGATTGCCTTGTCAACATATCCCGATTCAGAAGCCTCAGAGATATAGCGCAAGGGAGAAATGATGCGATAGTAGCCGTCGCCATTGGGGAGCATGTAAGGCATTTCGCTGTCGAGCACGACATTGAACAGAGAGTCTGCTGCGGCCTTCAGCTCGTTAGCCTCGTCCACGGTGCAGCCACCCAGCTCACCTGACTCGTCGCCAAGATAAGTGTCAACCTTGTCGATCAGCTCCAAGAACTTGCGATATGTATCCCAGTCGCGGCGCTGTCCGAACTCGGCATCACTACCTTCTTCAGCCATGTTCATCTGGAAACCATCCTCGTCACCGGCATAATCGCTATAAGCATCCCAAATGGTTGTGAGAATGCTCAGAACCATATCCAGGTCTGTAGGAGGCTCGAACTTCCAGATGTAAGCGGGTTCGTAGCTGTAGATGGGAGTCGGCCAGTCTTCACCTTCTGCAATCTTGTAGGTCCAGAAGGCACGGCCTGCGTCGGCCCAGCTGCTTTCGCCGAAAGCGGTGTTACAAGAACGAATGGCAATCAGGCCTTCTTCGTTCATAAAGGGCACCTGTCTTTCCCAGTCATTACGGTCGTTGCTGGTGTCAAGACGGAAGACGCCTGTTCCCGGGTCCAGATTTGCCTTGCTATCAACCAGGGTAGTGTTGGAGAAGTGTCCGCCTGTGCCAGGGTTGATGTTGAGGCCGACGTCATAGAGAGCGCCACCGGAAACCTTTGTTACGGTGAACTGCCAACGCTGATCATTGTCGGCGGTCAGGCCACCATTAGACATAATGTACCACTTCACGCCATCGATTTCGGTGCAAATGTAGTAAGGACCGTCAACGATAGATGCCATAGCAGCCTCGTACTCGGACTGTGGCGGGTCTGCAGCAAAGATGTTACTGCAGGTGAGGAGTTGAACGAACAACGCCATCACAAGTAAGTAAAACTTTCTCATTGCTTTAAGTTTTAGTTAATAAATATGGTTAATAAAATGTGTTTGTTTTACGTGCTTTATATACGTTTTGCCTTGCAAAGTTACTCTTTATACAGAACAATTCCAACAATTATATAACACTTTTTTCTCGATATTAAATATTTTTAACACAAATGAGCAAAAAATGAGCACTTCTTGCAAAGATTGCAGAAGCTTCACGTCTATATTATTATTAAATATGTATAGTGAAAGAATAACTTCCCATTGCTGAAATATTATCCACGTGTCGTGAGCAATTTTGGAACGTGATGTTGGCAATTTAGGAACGTGTCGTGAGCAATTTAGGAACGTGATGTTGGCAATTTAGGAACGTGTCGTGAGCAATTTAGGAACGTGATGTGGGCAGGATAGCAACATAGCCCAAGGTGATGCCCTGGGCTATGTGGATGATGGCCGCGACGGGGGATGTTGGGATATCTCCCCGGGCGACAATGGTTTTCTTACTTGATGAGGACTTTCCTGCCGTTCTTGATGACGATGCCCTTGTAGTGGCTGCCTACACGCTGGCCTGCAAGGTTATACGCAGCTCCTGCCCCACCCTCTCTCGCTGCAAATGGAGAAGCGACGCCGCTGGGGTTTGCCTCGAAGATGCGGAACGTGGAGCCGTTGTCGGTGAGACTGTTCTTGTCGTGCCAGAACTTCAGCGGGCCGTTGGTGCCTCCGAACTGATTGAGGCAGCTGTATTCCGTGCCGGGCTTGCGCAGGACGAATCCGTCGCGGTTGGGCAGCAGGTCCCAGGAGAAGTTGTCCGGGCGCATGACGGCATAGTCGCCGTCGCACGAGAGGGTTTGCTCGAAGCCGGTCGTGTAGTTGTAAACCTTCACATGATATGGGTTGCCGCCAAAGGCCCAGAAGTAGTTGCCGTCGTAGAGGAGGGTTGCTTCATCGACAGCGGAGGGATAATACGGTTCCGTGTCCTGGCGCCCCACGAAGTAGTCGCTGCGGATAGTCATGTTATACCAATAGGCGTCGTCGAACGATGAAGAGAAGTTGAAGGGGCCGAACCACTGGACGTCGTAGTCAATCGTGACGTTCTCCAGTATCTGATAAGGCATGTCGTCCGGCTCGAGGAGCGAGATGAAGGCATTCTTCCATTCGTCGGACGGTGCGGGCGGCTCGGAGCCTTTCGGCATCTGAAACGTTTCTGTGCCAACGACCTCGCCATTGAAGATGTAGCGGTTGGTGACGGCAAGCAGCGAGGCGGATGCCAGCTCGAGTGCCTCGGTCGGGTCGAAGTCGCCCACCTCGGTTATCTTCCAGCGATTGCCGCCGTCGGGAGAGCTGTAGCCGTTGATGACCATCGTGCTCGAGTTGTTGTTGAACCAGAGCGTGGAGCCGTATTCAGAGATGGTGGATATCATGTAGAGATATTCGCCGGTGGGATGCTCCTGGTCGATGATGATGGGAGAGCCCAGCTCGTCCACCCAAAGGCCATTCGACGAAGTGCCTGTCTGCAGGTATTTCTTCAGGTAGGGGCTATAGAGGTAGCTGGTGCCCTCGATGTTGATGATGGCGAACTGCTTCTCGTAGTCCTGCACGCTCCACCATGCGCTCTGCCCTGCCTCCAAGCCATTGTAGTCGTAGCTCAATATCAGGTCGCCGCGCGGGCAAGTGATGGTGTAGAGCTTGTCGTTTGCAAACTCGACGGGCTCGACGGGCTCGGCAATGTAGGGACGTACGCCAGCCACGATATCGTCGTAGATTTTCTGCGTGCGCGTCTCAAGCCACGAGGCTGCCTGCTTTGCCTGTTGCGCATAGTTTGTATTGTCGCCCCACTTCGCTCTGTTAAGGTCGAAGGAGTTTTTCGCAAAGTCGTAGTAGTCCTGACAATACTCGAGGAGTTCCTGCAGGTCGTTTGTCATGAATTCTTCCCAAAGGCGGCGATAGACGGCATCGAGGGGCGCGTACTTGAATCGGATATCGCGCACGAAGGCCGTCACCTCCATCGAGGTCATGTCCTTCCAGTAGTTGGCTGTGCTCTCGCTTTGGAAGTAAGACTTGTGTTTTTCGTATCCGAAGCACCAGTCGAGGTCCCAGACGGGGCCGAAGATATACTTGCTGGTGTCGGTGTCGAAGCTTTCGCGATAGCAGAAGGTGCTCTTCGGATGGTAGAACTCATAGTTGATGGTGAGCTCGTTGACCATGAGGAAGCGCACGAGCTGCTCTATATCGACGTGCTTGGAGATGTCCTGCCCACGGTAGAGCGTGGAGAGGAAGCGGTTGAAGTCGTTCCTGATGGTCTCGAGCGTCAGGCGTGTCAGGCCTTCGCTGAAGTCGGGCTCCTTGACGTTGATAGGCAAGTTGTAGGGCGACGAATGGAACTTCTGTCCGTCGGGCTCATCATAGTAGGAGTCGAGCTCGAGCAGGGCGGCTGCCCCGTCGTCGTAGAGATCGACGCTGTTGTTGGAGAGGCCGACCTTCTCCGTGAAGTTGTAGCTGCCGCGATACTCGCCGTTGAGGTACAGGTCGACAGGCACGATGTGGTTGGCTGCTGCGGCACCCATCAGGTTGGCTGCCTTCATGCCGATGGCGTTCGACATCAACGAGCCGGTCTGGTAATTGGAAAGCAGCACCCACGACTTGCCTTTGGTCATGCCCAGAGGCTTCTGTTTCTCGGCGAACTTCAGGCGGTAGGGCTTCTTGGGCCAGCTCCAGCTGCTGTTGCCTCGGCCCTTTATCTGCACGGCGGTCTCGTCCATCGACGGGAAGATGCCGTGTCCGTCGATGCGGATGGTGGCGTCCTTGAAGTAGTCCTTACTCGTGACGGCCTGCCCGTCGGAGGTATTGATGTAGATGGTCGGCACTTCTGCACGGTCGGTCAGCCAATCCACGTGGACGCGGATGGCACGTCCGTAGGGCTTCATGATATAGTTGCCGCTCTCCCACTCCGAGAGGATGGTGCATCCGTTGGGAGCGACGAGATAATAGACGTCCTTGTCAAAGCGCAGGCGGTCGCCTATCTCGCCCTGGGGCTTGCCATTCACATAGACGGTCGTGTTCTCGTCGGGCAGCTCGAAGGTGGGCGTCAGGCGTTTGCCGATGGCTGCTATCGAGGCGGTGATGACATCGCCATTCATCTGGCCGGTGACGGGCGAAAAGACCTGGTCGTTGGTCTTCTTGCTGAACTTGAACGAGACGAGCGTCGGGAAGTCCGGTTTCTCCTCGCTTACCGAGCTGACATTGGAGAGGTCGTAGGTGAAGGTGCGGCCGATGCTGGTCTGTATGGTGAGCCTTCCGCCCTGCTCCGTGGTGCTGGTGATGAGGTTCAGGGGGTAGGCCTCGACACGTCCGTCGTTCAGATAGACATGGAGTGCGTCGGGGAAGGTGATTGGCGCATACTCGCCCTCGAGCTGCTCAGGCTGCGGGCCCGGGTCGGGCGAGCCGTCCTTCGTATGGAAGAGGAAGCGCTCGTTGGGCGACTGGCCGCTGCTGCCGCTATAGGTTCCCATCATGTTCGTCCCGGCGCGGAGGTTCCAGTAGTAACCTGTGGCGATGGTGCTCTGAATGCTGAAAGCGCCGTCGTCGCCCAGGATGATGTTCCAGAACTCCGAGTGGTCGCCGAGAGGTTCACTGGCAAGCGTCATGTACTTGTAGTATCTGTCAGAGCGGCCTGTCGTATAGACGAGCAGCTCGCCCGAGGCCTCGTTGCGGAACGTGTAGCCTGACCTCGTGTTCGTCACTATCCAGTAGGCGTCGGCTGTACGCTCAGTCTCCTCTGTTACATAGTAGATGTAGGGGTCCACGTTGTGATAGGCACCCAAGCCCAGAAAGCCTTCCTGCTTGGTGCACGAGATATAATAGACGCCATCGGGAATAGGAGCGTCGGCCAAGGCTTGCTGAGAAAAGCATCCCAAACATGCAAGGATGACTGTAAATAATAGTTTCAGGTAAGGATTTTTCATGTTAGTTTACGGTTTTAGCGCCCAAATATAGTGTTTTTTTCAATACGACATAATAAATATGTAAAAGAAACTTTGCTTATGGGCTCAAAAACGAAAGATATGCCCCCAAAAGTGGAGCCAAGAAACGCCTCATGAGGGGGTAAAAAACGCTACACGTGGGAAAGCCGGACGCTACACGTGGGAAAGCCAAACGCCACACGTGGGAAAGCCGGACGCCACACGAAGCGTCGGCTCACCCGTTTTCACGCGTTTCACAAGCCCAAAGCCAACACTATTTAACCTAAAAGCAATCGGAGGTAGACTTTTTTTCACATCTACAATGATTTTTTTTCAAAAAAAGCTTGTTAATAAATAAATAATGTATATATTTGCATGCGGAAAAGTAAAAAAGCACAACTTTATAAATAAACCCTTTTTATTAACCAAAAACTAAACCAACATGAGAAAGACCAATCTTCTCTTGACTGCCGTGCTGTCAATGATGGCATGGACAGGCGTGATGGCACAAGACACAAGCGACGCTGAATACGTTGCTGCAAAAGAGGCCATTACAGACGGTGCGACCTATCGCATCAAGACAACAGTGAGTGGCACAGATTACTATGTGACCACTGCCGGCTCGTTGACAAAGGAGAAAGCCAACGCCGGAATGTTTGAAATCACCAAGACAGCCGGTGGCCACTTCGGTACAGGCTTCCGCATCAACAGCGGGACAGAACGATTCACCAATCCTCCTCTGTCTAACAACGTGGCAAACCTGACTCCAGGCAGCTTCTCTCATTCTACCAACGACCGTGACAGCTGGGAAAGACAGATTCTCTATCTGAATGGCGACGGCAAGTATGCCATCCGTTCCTGCAACGTCGCTGACGGCACAAGCAGCTGGGAAGACGCAGGCAGAACGCACTGGAACACTTATCTCGTAGGCGACGTTGTAACTCCTCGCTACAACTACGAGAAGAGCTACATCTGGGACTTCGACGGCCCTCTGACAACAGTCAACGTTACCTACAAACTCTTCGAGACCGACGGAACGACACAGGTGAAGACCGCTACCGTCAAGCAGGAAGCTAACAGTGCTGTTGACATCAGAAACGTCACTTGCTGGACCAACTACGGTTACAAGTTCGAAGACTTCCGCTATGATTACGTAGCAGACGGCACCATCGGCGCCACAGACTGCGTAATCAATGTAACCCGCACCCTGAAGCCCGGCACCGTAGGGGCTCTTGCTGACCTGAGCAACGAAAAAGCCTATGAAATCGGTTGCGAACGCGGCGCTCTCCTCGTAGCTGACGGCAAGATGATTGCACAATGTCTGAATGCAGCTGCCGCCGAATCTCCAAGAGGCAAGTTCGCTCTCCTCAACTACGAAAGCAAGTATTTCCTCTACAATACTGAAGAAAACATGTTCGTGAAGAAGGACGGCTCATTGGCTAACAACATCTACACTGAAGGCTTCAGCGCAGAAGACGCAGTCGTTCTCTCAGAGCAGGGCGGCGGACTCTTCATGATGGCATTCAACGTTGCTGACCACACCATCAACGTGAACAGCAACCAGCCTCTGGGATACGTCATCAACAACTATAGCACTCCCGACCCGGGCAACAAGTTCTTCATGGTCGCCGAGGCTAGCTTCGATCCCACAAATGCACTGGCAACCCTCCAGGAGTTCTTCCACCCGACACACTTCGTGAAGTATGTCATCAAGGAAGGTGAGAACGTTCTCTACACCTCTGAACCTCAGCCCACTTATGTCGGAGCACAGTACACTGCTCTGCCCGAAGACTTCAAGCGTCCCTTCTATACATACGCTGACTTCGACGTAACAGTCGCTGACGTTGAAACAACCACCATCGAGGTTGCTGCCACATGGGCAGGCCCATTCGAGATTTCTGCTGACTTCGCAAGCGCTCACTGGTACGACATGGCAATGCGTAGCAAATGGTACGTGACAAGTGCCGTGAAGGATGCCGACGGTGCATACAAGACGCAGAACGCTAACACGATGGGCCTCGTAGAGGATTCCTATCAGTGGGCATTCATCGGCAACGGCTACGCTGGATTCAAGATCATCAACAAGGCTGAAGGTGAAGGCAAGAGCTTCGGTTACGGAGACAATCCGGGCAACGGCAGCATTCCTACTATAATGAAAGACGCAGAAGGCAACCATATTTGGAGTATCGTTCCAAGCACCAACACAGACGTCCCCGCTGGCTCATTCTGCATCGGCGTTCCTGGCACAAACGTTTACATCAACCAGTATGGCGGTGAAGGCGGCAGCGTGAAGTTCTGGAACAGCACTGGCAACTACGGCGACGCAGGTTCTGCATTCACAGTATTCGACGTTCCCACAAACTTCGCTGAGTACCTCGTTGCAGATGGAATTGCTGCTGTATACAAATCAACTGCTACAGGTTACTTCACACTCACCGACGAAGCCAAGGCCCAGTACGATCCCGCTTACGAGACAGATTGTCCCTTCGAGGCCTATAAGACTTTGGCGGAACTCTTGAAGAAGCCCTCAAGCTATATTATGCCTGCTACAGGTTACTACTACCTGAAGAACAAGTACTATGGCAAATACATGGGCATTGACACGAGCGACGACACATTCTGGGGCAACTATGCTGCAGCTGACCAGCCCAAGCATGTTGTTAAGCTGACCTACGAAGGCGTGGACAGCGAAGGCAACTTCCAGTATTCTATCGGCTTGATGGGCTCATTCATTCCCGCGTCTATCGCACAGAGCACACCAATCCTGGCTTCTGCAGATAACGGCAAGCTTACCGTCGTTATTCCTGCATTAGGTTATGCTGCCTTCATGGGCAATCCCGCAGAGCAGTATTCTGCAATCCACTGCCGCGCAGCAGGCGACCTCGTAGGTTGGGAGGCCGGTGCCGACGCTTCTCAGTGGACAGTTGAGAACGCTGAAAGCTACGAACTCACCATTACCGACGCAGGCTATGCAACAACATATCTGCCCTTCGACGCAATTCCAGTTGCAACCACAAGCTCCAGCGTTGTAATTCCTGAAGCAAAGGGTGTCTGGACATTCGACGACGGCACA
>JAEEGL014828178.1_pt1 | contig 10280 bp, 10 predicted proteins | sample 9134231 | NCBI WGS metagenome assembly JAEEGL01 (sample SAMN16246548, study PRJNA631951) | gut metagenome | biome: gut microbiome; feature: rumen; material: fiber-attached | host: Bos | place: Iran: Karaj | collected 2018-10
CGCAAGTTTCACAAAGCGTTTAAGGTCTTCATCGGTTTCTCCCATCGGTGAGGAGAACAGCTTTTCGGCCTTTTTATACAATTCTTCTGAATAAATGGCTTTTGCGAATGACTGTTTAAGCTCAGATACATTTCCGCTCTCAGCCAGGTCTATCCATTTTTGCAGGACATCGTGAGATTCACTGCTGATCCTTGATGCGGTCGACCCCAGAATCAGCTTTGAAACAAGATCCGGGTGATAGATGGCCAAGCACTGCGCTATCATTCCTCCCTGAGAAGTTCCGAAAATACAGGCATCTTTTATTTTAAGTATTTTCATGGCAATGGCGGTATCTCTGGCCATGTCCTTGATCTTGTATGTCCTGGGAAGGTTTTCACGTCTGTCGAACAGCCAAACGGTAAACATCTCCTTGAATGAACTGTATGCGCTTTCGACAGACGCTGCCGAGTTCAACACGCTTTTGATGCTCAGCCCCGGAAGGATAACCAAATTATCTTTTCCGCCTCCGAACCTCATATACCTCATCTCGAATCTTTTGGTTTTTACAGAATCAAGCATTTTTATCTGCTCCTTTTTCCGAAATAGATCTGTTATCTGCCTCCGTTATATTCAGAACGGTCAATGTTCTATCAGATACCTTGAAAGTAACTTCATACTTTGAAAATGATAATGTATATTCCCGATTTTCATCCTTGATATATCCGGGTCTCGGATCTTCTTCGAGGATGCCGGTCAGGGATTTTTTCTGATTGTCGGGAAATGACCCGAAGCAGCCGTCAGGATCGCATACGATCAGCTTTTCGTCCGGAATCTCATCGGTAAATCCGCCTTTGGCGTCGCTGACGGAATCGACATCCGGAAGATATGGCTTTATATCGTATATCGGTGTATTGTCTGCCATGTCGATCCCCGAGACAGTGATCACGGGCCCGTCGTCTCCATCTGCAGAGATTGACACTATCTTTACTACCGACAGTCCAAGAGGATTAGGCCTGTTTGGTGACCTTGTGGCGAAAACGCCTACCCTCTTGTTCCCGCCCAGCTTGGGAGGACGGACGGTTTCAGACCATTTTCCTGTCTCGTCTTTTTTTGAAGCGAAGGGAAGATTGAATCCCCAGATGACCCACAGATGGGAAAATTTCTCAAGTCCTTCCACCGCCTTGGGTGAACGGTACTCCGGGAGGAAAAATATTCTGCCTGTGAGACTGCTGACTCTTCCGCTCTGCCTTGGTATCCCGAATTTCTGAGGGAAATCCGTGCGTATAAATCCGATTTGCTCAATAATCATTAATCCACCGCCGATGATTTGAAAAAATGAATAAAAATTAAAATAACTATTTAATAGAAAAAGTTTAAAACAACAGAACAATTGTATAAAACAGTAAAAACAAGGATTTTTCACTCTTAAAAAATATACATTTTTTCATGAATATTCAGTTTTATACATTGACTTTGTAACCCATATGCGTTATAATTCAGCGAATAATCGGTGTATTATGCATTCAGCTGACACATGTAACGGAGAACAAAATGCCAGACAAGACCAAACTTTCAAGACATGAGAGCCGTGAGCTCGCATACAAGCTTATTTTTGCATTTGATTTCAACAGGGAAGAGAACCCTGAAGATCTGTACAATACATATATAGAAGAGAGCGGAGAGCTCTCATCGGAGATCTCGCATGAGCTGTTTGCGGGAACCGCAGGCAATATTGAAAAGATAGATATAATTATACAGGAATACTCTCCTACCAGAAAGGTCTCCCGTATAGCCAAAGCCGCAGTCACTGCGCTTAGACTTGCAATCTATGAAATGACCAGGGAAGAAAATCCGACACCTGCCGTAGTTGCCATTAACGAGGCCATGGAACTCGTAAAGGAGTACGGAGACGAAAAATCTCCTTCATTCGTCAATGGCGTACTCAACAAATTCGCCCGCGATCGCGGACTTATAGCAGAAACCAAAAGCAGGGAAAATGAATAATAAATACTACATAGGTATCGACACAAGCAATTATACCACATCTGTTTCCTTATGTAAGGGGTTTGACGAAATATTGTTGAACAGCAAAAAAATGCTTGAAGTCGAAAAAGGGGAAAGAGGGCTCAGACAGAGTGACGCGGTTTTTCAGCATGTAAAAAATCTGCCGGAGTCTATCGGTGAACTTGAAAAAATACTGGATGAAACGGGATGCAGAAAAGATATAGCTGCAGTTGGGTGTTCTTCAGTCCCCAGAGATACAGAGGGGTCATATATGCCGTGCTTCCTGCCCGGAATTGCTGCGGCGACATCGATTTCAGCCGCACTTGGTGTCCCGTTATACAAGTTTTCACACCAGACAGGACATGTTGTGTCAGCAGCCTTTTCGTCATATGGAAGTGATTTTGAGTTGTTGAAGTCACGGTTTGCCGCTTTTCATGTTTCAGGCGGAACCACGGAGGTTCTGATGTGTACTCCCGGCAGGGATACAAACAGTGTTACATCAACTGTCGTTAACATAGAAAAATTAGGCGGAACAAAGGATATCAGCTGCGGGAAAGCAGTTGACAGAATTGGAGTCCGTATGGGTTTCGATTTTCCGAGCGGAAGATACATGGACAGCGCTGCTTGCGGATACAGAGGAGAGATCCCCGTGCCGCACATTTCGGTCGACGGTTTTTCTTTCAACATGTCCGGGCTTGAAAACAAAGCCGTACAACTGTATGAAGAGAGCATGGATACCGGGAAAGTCGCATGCTATGTCCTTTCGTTTATCTCTGAAACACTTGAAAAAATCACTGTAAATCTTTTGAATGAATATGGCGAGATACCGGTAATATATTCCGGCGGAGTGATGAGTTCGGTGTTTTTGAGAAACAGGCTTTCAAAATACGGGAGATTTGCGTCTCCTGAACTTTCTTCCGACAATGCAGCCGGAATTGCTCTAAGCGCTGCTATTAAGGATGGTGGATATTATGCTGCAGAACAGTGAACTTGGCGGGGCGGCTGAGAGAAGGCCGGTATCCGTTTCCGAACTCAACAATTCGGTAAAGCTGTTGCTGGAATCACAGCCGTCTTTCAGCGGAATCGTTGTGGAAGGCGAGATATCGAGCGTTTCATTCAAAGGCGGACATATGTATTTTGCTCTAAGCGATTCAGCGAGTAAAGTGAATTGCATTATGTGGAGAAGCAGGCTTTACAGCCTTTCTTTCAAACCGGAGATAGGTAAAAAAGTCATCTTGACAGGCAGTATCAATGTGTATCCCGCGAACGGTACATATTCCCTTATCTGCGATTCTCTCAAGGAAAAAAACGAGTCCGGGGACCTTTATGAGGCTTTTGAGAAACTTAAGCTCAAGCTCGCTTCAGAAGGGCTCTTCGATAATTCACGGAAGAAACCGATCCCCGGTTTTCCGGAAAGAGTCGGAATAATCACGTCATCAAGCGGTGCAGCGGTCCACGACATTCTGAAAAACGCAAAGGAAACGGGATCACTGTCCAAAGTCATACTCTATGATGCATCCGTTCAGGGAGTAAACGCCCCGGCTGAACTGTCATCCGGTATACGATATTTCAATAATACCGATTCGGTGGATGTGATCATAATAGGGCGTGGAGGAGGAAGCATCGAGGATCTTAACGCATTCAACGACGAAAATCTGGCGAGAAGCATCGGAGCCTCCCATATTCCCGTTATTTCATGCGTCGGACACGAGCAGGATTTTACTATTTGTGATTTTGTGGCAGATTTGCGCTGTCTTACACCTACGGCTGCCGGACAGGTCGTTTTTCCGGATCTGGATGTTATCAGAGACTATATAAGCGATCTGTATGAAAAAGAACTGCACAGTATAAAAAGCCTTGTTGACACTTGGAAGGCAAAATTGGCTCGTGAATCCGAATCGCGATATCTGAAGGACCCCGAAAGCAATATCAATGATAAAAGGCAGTCGCTTGCGATCATGTCAGAACGTCTTGACGTGGCAGAGAACAACATCTCAAGGCTGAAGAAAGCGGAACTTAAGAATTTTGCTGAAAATCTTAATATGCTGAATCCTCTTTCGGTCATCAGCAGAGGCTTCAGCGCGGTGTATGATGACTGCGGCAGGCTTGTCAGATCGACTGAAGATGTCGGCAAAGGTGACTTAATAAACATAAAGGTAACAGACGGAAATATAAAGGGAATTGTCACTGAAGTGAGCAAAACCGGAAAGGCGGCTGAAAATGGATGATAAATATACTTTTGAAGAAGCGATGAGCAGACTCGAAGAGATAGTCAAAGCTCTTGAAACGGGCAAGGCATCGCTTGACGATTCACTTGAGCTCTTTGAAGAAGGCGTCAAACTGGTGCGCTTCTGCAACGGCAAACTTGAGAACGCTGAACTCAAAATAAAAAAGCTTACCGCTTCAAAAACAGGTGATGTCTCGGAATCTGATTTCGAGACCGTGTAATACTGTTTGAAAGGACAATATGACCATGGATGAAATCATTACAGTCGGCAACAATATTGAAAATGTACTCAGAGAAAACGCCGAAAAGATAGAAAATGCTCTGATAGGTTTCCTGGCGGATGAAAACGCGGGCTCGACCGTTACTACAGAGGCAATGAGATATTCCACCCTCGGCGGAGGAAAAAGGATAAGGGCTTTCCTTGTCATGGAATTCTGCAGAATGTTCGGAGGGAAAGAAGAAGCGGCAATTCCTTTTGCCTGCGCCCTTGAGTGCATGCACGCGTCGTCCCTGATTCATGACGACCTTCCTTGCATGGACGATGATTCGCTGAGACGCGGCAAACCTTCATGCCATGTCCAGTTCGGCGAGGCCGAAGCTCTTCTTGCCGGTGACGGACTTATGGTCTTTGCCTTTGAACTCTGTGCATCAAATAAATATGTATCAGACAGGGCGGTAAAACTGGCAACGGCGACTCTTGCTCACCAGTCCGGTGCCATGGGCATGATGTGCGGCCAGACCATAGATATCTCCAACAGCGTGGAGTCATATGACGAGCTGAAAAAAATGTATCTCAAAAAAACCGGAGCTCTTATCAAGGCAGCATGCATGCTCGGATATTTTGCCGCAATAGACAGACCATCCGGAAGCGACCTTGAAAACATAAAGCTGTACGCAGACGCGATCGGACTGGCTTTCCAGATACATGATGATATTCTTGATGTCAAAAGTGACACATCGACACTCGGAAAAAATGTCGGCAGCGATGAAAAGAACAATAAAAAGACGGTACTATCATTCATGAGCATGAATGAAGCCGAAGACGAAGAAACACTTCTCACTCTTCTTGCCATAGAAGCTGTGTCGCATTACGAGAACAGCAAAAATCTGTGTGACCTGGCACTGTGGCTGCTTGCAAGGAAAAAATGAGACTTGATTTATTTCTGACGGAAAAAGGCTATTCTCAAAGCAGAACAAGAGCAGCCGCTCTTATAAAATCAGGCTGCGTCAGTGTGAACGGACGGACAGCAAACAAAGTGTCGGCGGAAGTGACGGAAGATGATCGGATAGATATAGTGAATAAAGAGCCTGAGGCGGATTATGTTAGCAGGGGAAGAATAAAGCTGGAAGCTGCTGTAAAAAGATTTTCAGTTGATGCCGAAGGCAGGGTATGCGCTGACATAGGCGCATCAACAGGCGGTTTTACGGAGTGCCTCCTGTCACACGGTGCAGTACGGGTTTATGCGGTCGATTCCGGACACGGGCAGCTGGCCGTGTCGCTTGTGAAAGATGAAAGAGTAGTAAATCTCGAAGGAGTAAACGCGAGATATATAAGTGATAAAATGATTCCGGAAAGATGCTCTTTGGTCGTCTGCGATGTATCATTCATCTCACAGACACTTTTGTTTGATTCCTTAACGGGGATCATAACTGACGGAGGAGACTATATAGGACTCATAAAACCGCAGTTTGAATGCGGCAGACAGGCCCTGAATAAAAAGGGAATAGTCAAAGACCCGCATGATCACATTTTTGCCATAAAAAAAGTAGTAGATGCCCTCAGCGTTTCCGGTTTTATACCTCGTGGAGTCATGAAGTCGCCTGTTTCAGGCGGAGACGGCAACACTGAATATCTCGTATATGCAGGATACAATAAAGGGCAGAACAATTTAGATGAAAAAACAATTAAGGAGGTCGTACTTGAACGCTCCTGTTAAAAACATCATACTGATCCCGAATCCCAGGAAGGAAATATCCCCTGAAAAAATATGCAGCATTATTTCAAGACTGCATCATGCCGGCTGTGATATCGGATATTATGCAGAAGACGGTTCCTCACTGCCGGAGTTCACACATGCCGTTGATGAGGCCGGGTTTTCAGAAGCGGATGCCGCCCTTGTCCTCGGCGGAGACGGATCAATCATAGAAGCCGTACATAAAACAATGAAGTACGGAATTCCGGTTGTAGGAATAAATTTCGGACATGTGGGATACCTCACCGAAATAGAAGACGATGAAAGCGATCTGCTGGAGAAACTGGCAGAAGGCGAGTATGAAATAGACCGCAGAATGATGCTTACGGCCGAGATCACGGACTGTGACGGAAAAACCATGGCGGACTTTACCGTTTTGAATGATCTTGTCCTTACAAACGGACCTGTAGCAAGACTTATAAAGTTTGACATCCTGTCAGACGAAAACAAAATAGAGACCTGCCGTGCGGACGGGCTTATAGTAGCGACTCCCACAGGATCAACGGCATATTCGCTCTCTGCGGGTGGACCTGTCATAGATTCAAGGCTCGAATGTATTTGCCTGACACCGATATGCCCGCACACGATAGGATCACGTCCGATCGTCATCTCGGGAAACGAGACGGTTCTTGTGAAAAACATCAGCTCAAACGGCTCAAGCGTATATCTGAACGCAGACGGAAGGGAAGTAATCAAGATCGAAAATGATTACACTGTGAAAATCAGAAAATCCAAGGTGTACGCAAGCCTCATCAGGCTAAAACCTCTCGGATTTCTGGGAATTCTCGAAAAGAAACTGTCAAGCTCCAACCACAATGCATTTGAATAATTCAGCACCTGCTGTTTTTATATGCAATCACTAACAGGAAAGAGGAAAAACCATGAAGGTAAAAAGACACAATAAGATCCTGGAGATAATCGAAAACAATAATATTGAGACCCAGGAAGAGCTTATTGCAAAACTGAAAATCGCGGGTTATGATGTGACTCAGGCAACAGTCTCGAGGGACATCAGGGAACTCAAACTGCTCAAGCAGATGTCGGACAACGGCACATACAAATATGTGGTTCCGAAGAACAACGTCAGTGAGAATCAGCATGTTTACAGCAAGGCGCTCTCAAACTCCATAAAGAGTGTGGATTCGTCTCTTAATGACATCGTCATAAAGACATATCCCGGAATGGCGCAGGCAGTAGCAGCGGGAATTGACGCGCTTCATGAGATAGACATTCTCGGATGCGTAGCCGGGGACGACTGCATAATTATCGTTACAAGGGACGAAGATTCTGCTACTTCTATTTCAAGAAGAATAATCAAAATGATTAATACCTGATCTACATCGGAGAACTATTATGCTTTCAAGCCTGTATATAGAAAATATAGCAGTTGCAAGACAGCTGGATATACAGTTTAAAAACGGGTTTACCGTAATGACGGGCAAGACGGGAGCCGGAAAATCAATAATAATTGACTGTCTTCTCTTGATCTGCGGAGCCAAAGGCAGCAGAGATCTTATCAGGACAGGCGAAGAAAAAGCGACTGTTACCGCAGTGTTTTCCGTAAATGATACGACTGCCGCAAAACTCAGGGCAGCGGATATAGATGTTGATGAAAACAATGAGATAGAGATACTCAGGCAGATCACATCTGACGGAAAGTCATACGCAAAAGTAAACAGACGCTCTGTACCGGTTTCGGTCCTTAAAGAGATCACGCCGTTTCTTGTCAGCATACAGACGCAGAACGAGCGAAATGAGTACGCTGACAGATCTGGGTATGCGGATATCCTTGACGGATACGCGGGGGAAGAATGCAGAAATTCGGTTTCCGAATACAAATCGGAGTATGCCGACTTAATACAGCTTAAATCGGAAATCTCGGATCTGAAAGATGCGGTGTCTCAGAAAGAAATGATGCTTGACATTCTCAGGTATCAGAAAAAGGAGATAGAGGCTGCAAAGCTTTCAGATGATGATGAAGAAGAAAAGCTCGAACTGCTGAGAAACAAGCTCAGGAGCGTCGAGAAGATAACCAAGTATTCTTCTGTTGTGTCGAGAGCGCTGAACAAAAACGAAAAAGGCGCATCGGCAGCATATCTGATTGAGCGGGCTGAAGCTGCTATTTCACAGCTTGACGATGTAATTGAGAATTCAGATGAAATCATATCCAAACTGCAGAATTTCAGATATGAGATAATCGACATCGCTGAAAGAATTTCCGATTCGCTGTCTATAGACGGAATCGAAGATCCTACAAAGAAGCTGTCCCAGGTTGAAAACAGACTGGCTGTAATAGAGAAGCTGAAAAAGAAATACGGCAGCACAATAGCGGAAATCAAATCAAAAAGAGAAGACATCATGGGAAAAATATCTTCTCTCGAAGATTCTGATCACAGGCTTGACCAGCTTGAAAAAAAGCTGAAAGAGCAAGAAAAGCGCTGTGTAAGTATCGGATCTAAGATATCCGAATTCAGAAGCTGTGCCGGAAATAAGCTGGCAGCTGACATTTCAAAGTATCTTGAATCGCTTGACATGCCAAAGGTCAGGTTCGAGATTTCGGTAAGACAGGAGAAAGATGGGGATTCGTTTACCCTCTACCCTGACGGGATAGATGATGTGGATTTTCTCATATCAGTCAACGCCGGGGAAGATGTGCAGTCTCTGGGAAAAGTATCATCAGGCGGAGAACTTTCTCGAATCACTCTTGCCCTTAAGGCCTCTCTGTCGGAACTGAATCCGTCAGAAACGATGATATTTGACGAAATTGACGCCGGAGTATCAGGCGGGACATCCGAGAGAATAGGCATTATGCTTGAAAAGCTGTCCGAAAAAGCCCAGGTAATTGCCGTGACTCATTCATCCCAGATAGCGTCAATCGCTTCAACACATCTGCTCATAGAAAAGAGAGAAGTAAAAGGCGACAATGTCAGAACGGAGAGCAGCGTAAGGGAAATATCCGGAAACGAAAGAACACAAGAGATCGCCCGCATTATCGGCGGAATCGATATAACAGAAAAACAGACTGCGGCGGCATCTGAAATGCTGAGCAGAAAAGGGAAAAAATAAACAGAAACAATCGGGAGATACTATTAAAATGACTATTTTTGATGAACTCAAGGCACGCGGCCTTATAGCACAGATGACAGATGAAGAGCATATCAAGGACCTTATAAACAACGGAAAGGCAACTTTCTATATCGGATTTGACTGCACGGCGGACAGCCTTACGGCAGGTCACTTTATGGCTCTCACGCTCATGAAAAGACTGCAGATGGCAGGCAACAAGCCGATAGCCCTGATCGGCGGAGGCACTACAATGATAGGTGACCCGTCGGGAAGAACTGATATGAGAAAAATGCTGACAATCGAAGACATAAACCACAACGCGCAGTGCTTCAAAAGGCAGATGGAAAGGTTTATTGACTTTTCCGACGGCAAGGCTCTTATGATCAATAATGCCGACTGGCTTCTGAAACTCAACTATGTCGAGCTCCTCCGTGAAGTAGGCGCATGCTTTTCGGTCAATAACATGCTGAGGGCGGAATGCTATAAGCAGAGAATGGAAAAAGGCCTGTCATTCCTTGAATTCAACTACATGATTATGCAGTCATATGACTTCTATTACCTCTATAAGAATTACAACTGCAATTTCCAGTTCGGCGGCGATGACCAGTGGTCGAACATGCTGGGAGGCACGGAGCTTATCAGAAGAAAGCTCGGTAAGGATGCCCACGCCATGAATATTACGCTTCTGACAGATTCTCATGGCAAGAAGATGGGAAAAACAGCCGGCAATGCAGTGTGGCTCGACCCGAATAAGACAAGCCCGTTCGATTTCTACCAGTACTGGAGAAATGTCGACGACAATGATGTATTGAAATGCATCAGAATGCTTACTTTCCTTCCTATCGAACAGATAGAAGAAATGAGCAGCTGGGAAGGAAGCCAGCTCAATAATGCAAAGGAAATACTTGCATATGAGCTCACAAAGATGGTTCATGGAGAAGAGGAAGCCGAAAAGGCCCAGAATGCCGCTAAAGCATTGTTTGCAGGCGGCGGGATCTCCGAGGACATGCCCACAACGGAACTTGAAGAAG
>JAEEGL015330787.1_pt1 | contig 10280 bp, 9 predicted proteins | sample 9134231 | NCBI WGS metagenome assembly JAEEGL01 (sample SAMN16246548, study PRJNA631951) | gut metagenome | biome: gut microbiome; feature: rumen; material: fiber-attached | host: Bos | place: Iran: Karaj | collected 2018-10
CTTGGTTGTGTTTTTTTTGAAATGTTAACTTTATTTCCTTTATTTCCTGGTGATAATGAAATTGATCAAGTTAATAAAATTCATAATATTCTTGGTTCACCTAATATTGATTTATTTAATAAGTTATTAAGTCATTCTCAAAGAAATGATATTTCTTATTGTAAAAAAAATGGAATTGGTATTAAAAGATATTTAAGTCATGTTTCTGATGATGCTATTGATGTTATTTCTAAAATGCTTATTTATGATCCTGAAAAAAGATTTACTGCTAAACAATGTTTGACTCATTCTTATTTTAGAGATTTATATGAAATGGAAGAAAGGAAAAAAGGTGTTTTAATGATTTCTTTTAATAATGGAATTAATGATAGTTTGTCTTATATTAAAAATGATGATTCTCTTATTATGATTAAAAAAAAAGATACTATGAGAAAAGATAATAATTTAAGAATACTTCCTAATATTAAAGTTATTAATTATAATATTGTTGAAGATGATGAAAATGAAAATTCTAAACATAATATTAATCATATTGATAGTTATATTAGATTACCTAGAATTGGGAAAATTAAATATGGGAAAGAAAATGGAAATTTATTAAATTCTAATGAGTTTAAAAATTCTTTAAAACATAATTTGTCTAATCATAGCATTGATGGATTAAATAATAGTTCAATTAGAACTCATTATATTAAACAATTAAAGAAAAGAATTATTAATGTTAAAAAAAATTATGTTAGTCCTTATTCTAAGAAAAATATTGAAAATAATATAAATGTATAAATTGATAAAGTCAATTTAATTTGTAATGTTTTTTTTAGTTTTTATTTCTATTTTATTAATTTGTTACATATCAATATAAAAAATTTAATATTTAATTTAATAAATTTATGAATTTTTTTAAAAGACAACAAAGATTTATATATATTAAATTTTCTAATCCTTAATTAAGAAATGTTTAACTATTTATTAGTTTGAAATTATAGAACATATATTAATTATAATTATTAAATAATTTATTTTTTATCTCATATACAATTTTGACCTTTAAATTATTATAGAGCATAAAGAAAAATAATAAATAAAAACAATAAAATTTTAATTATTTTTATGTAAAAATCTTAAAGGATACTAATTAAAATAAAATATATTTTATTTAATAATAGATATTTCTCTTTGGTTTTGTTTTTTCAATATGAGAAATTAATTTATAACTAGTAGTACTTATTAAATTTACATATTCAATTTCATACTTTTTTTTAATCCTTTCCAAAAAGTCATTTAACATATTTAATTTCTTTTTTATTCCAAATTCATTTTTTAATTTTTTTGAATTATTTAAAAGGAAAATTTCTGAATAAAGATATTTAAATTTCATATTTAAAATATTCTTCAATTGTTGATTATTTATTTGAACAATTTCTTTAAGCAATATTCTATTGTTATTTAGATCTTTTAATTTGAATTTGTTTGAGATATCTTGTTCTAAAATATAATATAAGGGAGAATTTATAATTTTTTTTAAATTAACTAAATTACTTAGTTTTTTAAAGAAATATCCTGAAACATTTTCAAATTTTAAGTCATATATATGATTATCTTCCAAAAAAGCATTTACAAATTTTATCAAAAAAGAAACAAAATTAATTAAAATTTTAATCCTCATATTATCTAAATTATATTTTGTATGTTCTTTTTTTTGTTCTTCTTTAGCTTTTTTTCTACCAGTTCTTTTTTTGTCTGTATCTTCTTTTTTGTCTGGAATATCTCCAAAAAATTTATAATCAAAAGAAATCTTATTTCCAAATAGACTTTCATTTTCATAGGATAATTTTGATGAATCATCATTGAATGAATCAAAATAACAATCTATATTATCATTCATTAATGTTTATTTATCTTTTATTTTAATTTATAAAATATAATTTTTGTTTGCTTATATCTTCAATATTATAAATTAATTATAGGATTTAAAAAAATAATAATATTTAAATTAACAATAAAGAAGTTAAAAATTTTTTTTTTTCCATTTATTATTCTCTCCAGATATAGGAAGGGATTACTCTTAATTCTAATGTATGAGAAATAGGGCAAAAATTAATATTTATTGTGATAAATCAAATTTTGAATTACAAAATAGGACAAAAATAAGTTTAATTATTAAAATTAATTAATTTATTACAAATTTAATGAATTTAAAAGAATGGTTAGAAGATTACGAATTGTCAAAATTAGCAGATGATAAAAGTATTGATAATAAAAGCAAAATTTTATTTATTTTAGAAATTGAATATAATCATTTAGAAATAACACAAAATAATATTATTAAATCAAATGAAGAAATGTTAAAATATTTACCAGATGATGAAATATCAAAAGAAAGTAGAGAAATAAATATTAATTTTTTTAATAAAAATATAAAAAGAATGATTGAAATAAAGGAAAAAATAAGTTTATTAACAAATTCAAAACATGAAATTTGTAATAAAACTTTACCTATATTACAAAATAATAATATGAATAATAATTTAATAAATAAGGATGAAAAAGATTCAAATATAAAAATTAATATAATAAAAGAAATTGAATTATAGAATTTTATAAATAGAATAAAATGTTATTTTTAAATAAAAATAATTATTACTATAAAGGAACTTTAATATAATAAAAATTATTTTTATTCCATATTGAATTACTAAAATCACTTTTAGTTCTAAAATGATTTCTATTATTATTGTTTTCCTTTAAATTTTCTTTTTTAATTTTATATTTTAAAAAACTATTTTCAGGATAATAATTCATTAATTTATTTTTTTGATTATTCAATCTTCTACTTGGAGAAATTACATTATATTCTCTTGCATTAAATTTATATAAAATATTATTTAATTGTCTTTGAATAATATTAAATCTAATTTTATATTTATTTTCTTTATCTATTCCAATCATTTTTTTCATATATAAAATTTTTTCCTTTAATCCATTTTTATTTCTTTCTGTTTCTTTCATATCAAAATTTGAATATGATTTTGATAAATTTAAACTATCAAATGAATTATGTATCTCTTTTATTGTAAAAGTTCTCATTAATGTGTCTATATTATTAATTGTTTTTTCATTTGTTATTTTATCAAGTGAAAATAATGGACTTAATAATTTTTTATTTAAGTTATTATTTAGAGAATTATTTCTAGACATATATTCATAAATTTTATTTTGTTTTTCTTTATTTATATTATATTCTTTAAATATATAATTATTTAAATTATGATAATTTGTATTTTTTTTATTATTATTTCTTGAATTATTTCTTAATTTTCTTTCTTCTTTATATATTAATTTAGTAAATTTTCTATCAGGATCACTTTCACTCATACCATCAATTGTATATTTTGAATTACTTAATAAATTCCTTAATTTATTTTTAAAACTTTCCATAATAATATAAATTTCATAAAAATAAATAAAAATAAAAATAATTTTAAAAATAAAAAATAACAAAATAATAACTTAATCATAAAAAAAATATATAAAAACAAAAAAAAAAAAATGACCCAAAGATTAGATCAAGAAAAACTAAACAAATACATAAAATCCTTCCAAGATACAGAAATGAACAAAATGTTTACAGAATTTGGAAAAAAAAAAGTAGAAAGTCCAATATATAATCCAAACTGGGAAAAAGATGGTGACTTATTAAACACATTAAAATCATTATCAACTTGGATAAAATCTCAAATAACAATAGTAAACGATGACTTTATAAATAATAAAGGTCAAACTCCATTATATTATTTTAACATAGAACCAACAGATCCAGAAGACAATTATACTATTTTATTTTATTCTCATATTGATAAAGTTCCCTTTGGTTCAGATTGGAAAAAAATTAATCCAGAAAATCCACAATTAATAGATTCTCATTTTTATGGAAGAGGAATTGCAAATGGTTTTTCTACAATATTTGCATTTATTTCAGCAATTAAAGGAATAAAAAATCAAAATTTTAAAATTCCAAATATAAATGTAATAATTGAAACTGGATTTGAAAGTGGTAGTGTTGACTTAGCAAATCATATAAATCAAATTTATAAAGGTTATATTTTTAATATGATTATTTCTTTAGATAGTGAATCACCAGTTAATAATTATTTTCATTTTATTAATACTATGAAAGGTTCTTTAATAATTGATACTAAAGTTCAAACTGTTAAAAGAAGTGTTCATTCAGGAACTTTTGGTGGTTTTATTCCTGATCCTTTTTTAATATTTCAAAGTATTTTTAATAATATAGAAAATATAAAAGATAATGAAATTGATATTCCTTGTTTACATATTGATATTACTGATGAACAGAAAAATGAAGCTAAGAAAGTTATTGATAAAATTGGTAATTTTTATAATAAATTTGATAAAATTAAAAATGTTATTTTAATTGGTGGTAATGATGGTGTTAAAAATTATTTATATGGAACTTTATTACCTTGTGTTAATATTATTGGATGTGATAATGTTCCTAATGTTGGTTTTGGTGGTGGAATTATTAATCCTTATTTTACTTTTAGATTAGATTTTGGTGTTCCTCATATTTTAAATATTAAAGAAGCTTATGATAAAGTTAATAATGTTATTATTAAAAATCCACCTTTTAATGCTTCTGTTGAAAATAAATTAGTTGATTGTGTTCAAGGATGTGATTTAAATATTAGTGATAAAATTTGGGAAGAGATTAATTTTCATAGTAAAGAAATTTTTAAAGATGATGCTTTTAAATTTGGTTTAAGTAAACCAATTAGAGGTTTGCAAATTTTGAAAAATTTACATAATGATACTCCTATTATTTGTACTGGATTTTCTGAACTGTTTAATAGTAATAATAGAAAAGGAGATGAAAATATTGATATTAATTATCTTAATTTAGTTAGTTGTGAACTTGCACATATTATTGCTGGATATAAAAATTATTAAAATTAATTGATATTTAATTTTTAAGTTAAAAAATTTTTTTTTTCAATGATTTATAAGGATTAATTTTATTATAATTTTAATATAATATATATTTTTTTTATAATTTAGATAACATTTCTTCAGTTGATTTGAAAAATTTTATTTTATTCATTAAATCTTTTGTATCTAATTTTGCATTATTTGTATCATTTTCTATTTTATTATGAATTACCTTTATTTCTTTATCTATTTCAGAGTTAATAAACCAAAATTCATTTATATATCTTATTAAATTAATAATAACATAATCATCAAATTCAATATGAATTATTGGATCTAAACTCCTTATCATAGCACATAATCCATCTTTTGTACTACAAAATAAAATTCTATGTTTATATACAATATTATCTTCAATTATTGTTTCTAATTTTTCTAATATTTCATCTTTTATTTTATATATTTCATCATTATTTTCTAATTTAACTATTAAAAATAAATTATATTTTTCACTTAAAGAATCTAAAGTTTCATAAATTTTTGGTAAATCATCATTTGTTATTTTTGAATTAAAAAATAATAAACCATTTATTGATATTGTCATTTTTTGTTTTATATTCCTCAGTTCTAGTCTTTGATTATTTTGCAAATTATTATTATATATTAAATTATTATTAATATTGTTATTATTATTTTGATTTGAATCTTTAATTATATTTTCATAAATCCAATATAAAAAATAAATTGTTATTAATGAAAAAACTATCAAACTTGAATAATTTTTTAGTGTCTCTACAAATGTATTTTCACTATCCATTGAATTTTAAAAATAAAAAATTTGATATTATAATATTTAAATTAAAAAAATAAATTATTTTGTTTTAATATTATAATATCTCTTTTTTTTCTAAATAATAAAGTAAAAATTTAGTTTTATATAAAATCATAAAAATAATAATTATCATTATAGAAAATTAACATAATAATGAAAAAATATATTAATATTAAATATCATTAATAAAGGAGAAAATATAATTACTATCATTTATAATAAAATTATATTTTATAAAAAAAATCAAAAATATTATTTAATTTTGATAAGAATATATTTCATTATCAAAATAAATAAAAGGATATAAAATAAATAAAAAAATTTAAAAAAATTAAATCAAGTTTATAAATAATAATGTTAGTATTTATTTATTATTTCATTAATTTTTATCTTATATTATTTGTTCTTTGCTCTCATTTTTCTTCTTCTTCTTTTTAATCTTCTCATTCTTTTCTTACGCCACTTCTCTCTCATTTATTTATATCTTAAAAAATAATTTAATATTTAAAAAAGAATAATTATAATTTTAATTAAATTATGAAATAAAAAATATTTAAATAATTAATATTAAACAAAATATTTACTTATTTTAAATCAAATAAATATAATCTTCAAATTCATTAATTTTTACCTTATTTTTCAAATTAAAGTAAATAAAATTTATTTCATTTTCATTCATAATCCTTTGGAATTAAATTTATTCTTGGTTTTTTATTTTTATGTAGTGAAATAAGTTTTGTTGACCTTAATTTCAATAAAGAATTATAATTATAGTTAAATGTCAATTTTACTTTTTTAATTTTATCTTCTTGGTCCTTAATCATTTCCATTTAATCATCAAGTATATCTTTATTTAACATTTTTAATTTATGATGTCTTAAGCCTAAAAAAGAACTTCTTGGAGTTTTTGAAATTTTAATACTATCTTTTTTTTTTAAACAAAAAAAATTTCTATGTGTATTATTATATTTATTTAATCTTTGTGATATTGGACTAATTGAATTTAAAATATTTGTTTTTAAATCATTTGAATCTTCAAAAATTGTTTTCCATGAATTTGTAATAGTGTTTAAAAATTTATTTTTTTTTTCACTCTTTAGTGATTTTGAATTTCTATTAATTGAATTATTAAAAGAATAATATTTATTAGATGAATTGGATTTGAATTCTTTTTGATAATGAATTGCAATTATTTCTTTTGATGGACTATTATTCATTTTAAATATATTTTTATTGCTTTTATATATTGCATTGTTTATAAATATATTCTTAAAAGGATTTTTTATTCTTAAAATTTTATGTATAGGTTTATTAAATTTTGTCTTTTTAATTGAATTTAAATTCAAAAAACCATATTTTTCACTTATATTTTTTTGAAATTTATTCTTGTCAAATTGAATATTTGATAAATATTCAAAAAAAATTTTTTTAATATTTTCTTTTATTAAATTAGAAAGTATATTTATTTCATTTTTCAAATCAAAGAATAATGAACTTGAATTTAAATTATATTGACCAAATGATAACAGATTATTAATATAAATATTTTTTTTCTTTTCTTTTAAAAGTTCTTTTTCAATCTCTTCATCAGTCTTATCTTTTATTTCAAATTTAATTAAATTATGATTTTTGATAATATTTTGAGTTTCTTTTTTTTTTAAATTTATAATATTATTTTTTCTAACTAAATTATATATATTTGTTTTTATTTTAATTTCATCTAACACTTTTTTATATTTATCAGGAAAATTCGTTAAAAATTCTTTTTTCCTATGATAATTATTAATATCATTTAGAAAAAAGATATATACTTCAAATTTTTCTTTAAAAGTAGATTCATTTATATTTTTTACATTACTCATTAATATTTATATATTATAAAAAATATAAAAGAAAAAAAAATATGAATAATGCAGCTCCAATAATTAATACTCCTAATAATGAAACAATAAACCCAAATCAACCACTTTCAGAAAATAACATAATTAATTCAAATTATATATCATTTAGTTCATTATTAACAAAAAAAAATAATACAAATGATAATGAAAATAAAAATTTAAATATAAATATTTCACCAACAAATAATCAAAATTCTCCTTTTATTGAACATTATCCAAAAAAAACACAATTTTCAATTAAATATTCAGAGAATGAAATAGAAATAATAGAATTAACTGATTCACAAATAAAAGGAATTTTTTGGTTAATTATACCTATATTCTATATTTTATGTTGTCCAATTTTTTGTTTTGCATTTATTATACAATGTTTTTATTGCCCTAGGTATATGTTATCTAGAGCTTATATTTCAAAAAAAGGAGATGATATTATTATTAAGAGAAAAGGAAGAAATACTTGTTATCTTTTATATCCTAGATCTCATAGTTATATTTCTAATTTTGATATTTCTGAATTTAAATATAAGTTTGTTAATTCTATGGTTTATTCTCAGTATAATTCTTATCAAAACGAAAAAATTTGTCAATTTTATTATGTTACTAATTCGGGAATAGAAGATGTGATTTTAGATGTTCAACAAATTAATCAAAATCAAATTGAGGATATTTTGAGTTTTTTAAATTCTCTTTTAGATAAAAATAAAATTGATATATAAAAAATAAGACTTTCAAATAATTTATTAAATATTTTAGAATTTAATTATTATAATAGTAATATTAATAGTTTTGATAATTTATGAATATTTAAAAATTATAAAAAATATTAACAAATTAATAAATATAAAAAAATAAAAAAATAACAAACAAAAATGAAATAAAAATTACAAATAAAAATTCTTCAAAAAAAAAAATATAAAAAAAACCAAAACTAAACCCTCAAAAAAAAATAAATTGCACAATTTACATAATAGGAATAGTTCCTAAATAAATAATATTCTCTATTTTATTCGCATCTCCTTCAGCTAAAACAAAAGCTCTTTTAAAAACAATTCCACCAGCTTTATTAACAATATCTTCCATAGCTTTCAAGCTTCCTCCAGTAGAAATAACATCATCAACAATACCAACTTTTTTTCCTTTAATAAGATCACAATCATGTTTACTTAAATATAATTTTTGTTCTTCTCCAGTAGTAATTGATTTAACACTTGTTTCAATTCCATCTTGCATATATAATTTCTTACTTTTTCTACAAACTGCATAATAATGATGTTTTAATTCTCTTGCAATTACATGAGCTAATTGAAGTCCTTTTGATTCTGCTGTTAATATTACTTCACAATCTGATAATTTTTTTGCTAATTCTTTTCCACAATGTTCAGTTAATTCTTGGTTACCATGAAGATTGAAAAAACATATTTTTATTCCAGGAGGAATTGTTAAAATAGGAAGGTCTATTTTATATCCGTTTATATCTAATGGGTATACTGATGACATTTTTTTTTTTGTTTTAATGTTTTTTTTTTTAATTCGTTTTTTTATATTTTAAATTTGTGTTTTATAATTATTTTTTTAAATATATAAATTTGTTTTTTTTATTTGTTTGAAAATTTTTTTATATTATAATTATTTATAAGATGAAAGGTAGGAAAGTTGAAAAAATTATCAATATTCTTCCTTTGAAAACTCAAAAAGATTTTAGAAATGCTTTAAAACATAGGATTTTTACTCAAGAAGTTTTTATTCCTAAAAATTTTGATGGAGTAAAAGAATCAAAAAATGATATAATGAGGAATTATATAAAAAAATTTCAAAAAGTATATAAAAAAAGAAATAAATTTATATCAGATATAAATAAAGATATTACAGAATTTTCAAAAGGTTATTCTGGACTTACTTTATTAAATGAAAAAAAGAATAAAAAACGGAATAAAGTAATTTTTGGAAATATAATGAAAAAATATAATGAAAAAGGTTTTGAGACAAAAAATTTAATAATAAAAAAAAACCTTTTTAAAAAATCAGTTTTATTAACTGATTATGATTATACAAATGTATTAAAAGTAAATGATAATAAAGAAATAAATAATGATGAAAAATATATGAATAAATTAGATTATTTATTACAAGGGAATAAAAATTTTGATACCTATCGTTTTCAAATTGCATTATCAGAAGATGAAAAAAGAGAAAAAGGAGAATATTATTATCCTGATAATTATGATTTTAATAAAAATAATTTATTATTAAAATATGATATTTTAAAAACAAAAAAAACTATTGATGATACATTATCACCAGAACCAATTTTTACAGATAGAACAATATCTAATTTAAGTATTTATAATCCAACAAAATCAAATTCAGAGACTCAAATAAAATTTAATACAACAATTGATACAAATTTTACAAATAAAAATAATAAAGTTAATATTAAAAATGGAAAAAGAATTTTATTACCAAAACAATTATTAAATATTAATAAAATAAAAAGTGCTGATTTTGATGCTAATTCAAATATTCTATTAAATAATCAAAAAACATTTAAAAGTATTATTTCAAGTAATGATATTTCAAGTAGAAATAAAAGTGAAATTAAA
>JAEEGL016002492.1_pt1 | contig 10280 bp, 12 predicted proteins | sample 9134231 | NCBI WGS metagenome assembly JAEEGL01 (sample SAMN16246548, study PRJNA631951) | gut metagenome | biome: gut microbiome; feature: rumen; material: fiber-attached | host: Bos | place: Iran: Karaj | collected 2018-10
AATGAGAAAAAGCCTCTAAATATGTCTAACCACCAATGAACTTCTTGAGCATCCATATCTCTCCCTCCAAAACTGCATAATAATATCTTTTATTATACCATAAAAAAAAGTAATAATAAATATTTATTATTACTTTTTGCATTAATACTTGTACACTACCACAGTATATGGGTCTTCCTTAGTACCCACTCCGCTGTTATATAATGCCCTCGAATCTACTTTTATTGCCAGTCTATAATAGAATGGTTCCTTACATTCAGAAATAAAAACCGTTTTGTCTGAAATCCTATACGCTTTATAGGTGCTATCATTATTAGGTGTCATCGTCCACCAGCTGTAACCAAGATTTGAAATATAATTATAATTCCAACAATTTTTTGAAAGCAGACTATCACATTTTGGATCCAGAGAAGCCTCTACATAATAATTAACTGGTAACAATCCAAAATATTGATTTTCTTTGATTTTACCGCACTCAATTTTACCAGAGAAATCAGTATCATTGTTGTTCCTACTTCCAACACACAAATTATATGGTATCATCAAATGCTTTAATTCTTCATCAAGTACGGTACCATTTACAAATTTAGTCTTACCAATATTATCATAAAGTCCATTAAGCACTTTATAAGCGTTGCTCTTAAACCCATTGGTTTCATAATCATTAATTCCATAAATTCCTTTTTCAACATCATTATATCGGTTATCCCAACTATAATTATTATTTAAAAGTGAGGAAGATACTAAAAGCAAATTACCATCCATATCAATTGAAACTATTCGCCAATAATTTTTTCCTATTACTACGTAATTATTAACCTCATCGCCTCTAAATATATATTCATAATCAGCACCTTTTTGTTGATATAATCCTGAACCAACGGTTGTTAGATTATCATCAATTACAGCAGAGGATAACGTTTTTGTATCATAATTGCGACAAGTAAGTGATGGAATATAGTTGTATTTTTCATCATCAATTTTATTTACTACCACTTCTCCACTACAATTTTCTGTATCATCAGTATAATCGGATAATTCCTTCATATATCCTTTATTAATTAACATTCTTGTGGTTACTATCAACTCATCTCCAAACTCAGGGAACTGATTTTCAGTTTTCAAATATGAATATGTTGCACTTACCATTTCGTCTTCGATTTCATAATATGACAACTTTTTAGATTTTCCACCACTAAGAGCATTGTTTAACAGAATAAACAAAATTATTAAAAAAAGAATTGCTATAATAATCAAAACATACTTAATTAACTTTTTATCCATAGTACTAAACACCTCATTTATAATTTTACCAAATATATTTAAAAATTCAAGGATATATATAACATTTATAAATTCAATGATATCATTATTAATATAATATCAATATTAATTATGCCTATGACGGTTAAAAAAAAAGCATTTTCATGCTTTTAAATTTATTTGGTTCTACCTTTTAACTACAATTTCATCCGGCTTTTCAGTAGCATCAGTATTCCAACAATGTTGCCAATCCTTAGAACCAACAACACCCATGATTAGGTTCATTATAGAAACAATAAAGAATATTGCAACAGCCGCAATTGCACGTTTAAGCAATCTTGAAGTAGCTTGTTTTGCTTCTTTATCATCACCAGCTATAACCGCTTTAGCTAAGTCAATTGCACCTAAAACCAACAATATAATAGGTACAACAATTCTTAAAACTAAGATCAGGCTTTTTACAACATTAATTATTCCTATCAAATTATTACAATCAACAACACCTTGACCATAAGGATCAGCGCCTAACATCAAAAATAAATCCATAAATTTCACTCCTTTAAACTTAATTTTATATTACTATATTTTCTATTTCATGTCAAACCAATTTGACACCTTATTTTACCATACCTAGGTAAATCAACAAATCGTTTACATCTTTTGACATTTCTCTATCATTTACTGGTGGTAAAACATAAAATACTTTAATTCCTGCTTCTGATGCAAATTCTTTTACATCAGCTTCACTTAAAGTAGATTTATTAATTACTACTTTTTTATTTTTTAATTTTGAAAAAATTGTTCTATCTCTTAACATTAATTTATTTAATTTGATTACTGAAGGTTCAATTAAGTAAAGCGTTTCATCACATACTGTATCTTCATAATCATTAAGATCAACAAGAACGTAATTAAAGTTCCTTGCTTTCAACAATTCTGTCGCCAACGAATTTTTATCCGTTGATACCATGTCTTTTTCTCTAAAAAATGCAAATTCTCTTTTATCAACTTCTAGTGCCAAAACCGATAAATTATATTTATCTTCAAGCATTTTCTTCATCATGTATACAAGTGAACTTGCTCCCGCACCATCAGTTATATTCTTTATTCCCAACGTTCTTATACCACCGACTGCCGGTGTTATTGAACTTGCATTTTTATCATTTTTTCCATCTGGTTGCTGTGGAACCATTGGTTGAGGTGCTACTGCATCAATTTGATGCAAATGTGCTACCTCTTTATAAGTATTTGGGGTATTTAAAAGATATAATACGCCATCACTATTCGTAGTAAAATTATAATATCCCATTGATATCAACTTTGATAAGAAATAATTATTTGCCACTTGTGAACTTGCTGGTATTAATAATATTACTTTATCAATTGGAAGCCCAATTGATAATTTTTGATACGTTACAACATCTTCAGAATCTTGAAGTGCTGTAATATCTATTATCATACGTGCAAAGAAGAAATTAGTAAAAGTACTAATCAATTCATCTGCACTAAAAGTTCCTCTAAGTGTTTTAATGACTTCTATATTTAAAGTTGATAAAACATTCTCTTGCTTGTTAACAACTAATACATTCATATCACTAACCTACTCTCATACCCTTTTATACTTAATATCTTCCTGCTGCAACTTCGTTTGTACTTACCCCGTGTCCATAGCACTGTCCATCTCTTGATTTCTCAGTAAACAGAGCATTATTCTTGACATCATTAATCAAAGTACCCGTTTCAATTGTACGAGTTTCTCCCTTTATTTTTACATCAAAACTAACGCCTACTATAGGTATTTCAAAAGTTGCATACAATTTTAAATAATAATAACCACCACTACTAGATGGATTATAGCGACAGATAACATATTTACCTGATTTATATCCTAGGTTTACTAATTCATTTTCTAACTCTTCACTAGAAAAAACACCTTCAGATCTTTCAATGTAATTAATCATTGTGTTTTTAACTTTATAAACTCTAGCATATTTGATAATAGATGCCATGAATGCAATAAAAATACTCATGAAAAAAAGTACAATCCAAAATAGCATTGTTCCACCAATTGACTCACGCATCTATCTCACACTCCTTTAAATACTTTTTTTATTGACCAGTTCCATTTACATTAACATTAATATCAGTGTTGTTTGCATCTTCCCATTTGCTACCAATTCCTGATAGGATGTTAGGTAAAAATGCAACAACGAATGTTAATACTGCAGCAATAGCAATAATAGTAACTAATGTCATATTTAATTCTCCTGTTGCCTCTTTCATAAACTAATCTCCTTTCTACTTTATATCTATTATTATAATCAGTTTTCTATTTAATATCAATAATTTAAATACCAAAAAGCATCAACATTGACAACAAAAGTATTGCCATTGTTCCGCCTCCAGTAACGACAAGCATTACCATTGTTTTCTTTTCCATAGTGTCAAGTCTCTGCTTATATTTTACTTCACGTGCTTTATTTTGAAGTGAAGAAACTGACTTTGAAAATATCAATAATTGCTTATACTTATTCTCTTGAGCACCAAGTCCTAATCTATAAAGAAGTCTCATCATTCTCATAGAATCACGAACTGGATACATAATTGCAAAATCCATATATGGTTGTATTGAAGAGTCTCCTGCATCAATTTTAGCTACCATTTGTCTTAGTCCAGGTTTAAAAACCTCTGGAGCAGTATCTATTGATCTTGCAAGTGCTACTGGAACTGTATAGTTCTGACACAATATTTCAAGGTTTTTCAAATAATATGGCAATAACAAATCTATTTGAGCCATATATTTTTTATAATAACTTTTTAAATTGCTATATCCAGACTTAAATACTACATAAGATACTACTAACAGCATAACAACATTTAAGAATGATAAACTTCCCATTACAGTCATCATTGCTAAAAGAATTAAAAATGTATAAAAAGCATTTTTTATCCTAGACATAAACAGCTTATTTGGATTTACATTTTCACCATATTTAGCCATAAGATAAAAATCATAATCTTTTTCTTTTAATCCAAGTAAATATCCATCATCTTCATTAAAGAATCTCTTTGTGCTAACTGTATCAGTATATAAAAGTGCAAATCCAAATAATACTATAATAATTATTGTTTCTAACATATTACTCAGCACCTACATTCTAGTTATAATATTTTTCTCCATTAAGAAGAAAATAACTATTAAATAATACAATTCCATGAAGAGCTATTTTAACTATTGGTTCTTTTAATATTTCCAAATAATTATCAATTCCAAGCAAGTATTGAACAAGTGCTACCATTGCATAAAGAAGCAAACCATATTGAACAAACTGCTTGTGGAAATTTTGTCTATCTATTCTATCTCGATATACACCTTCTACTAAAACGTCAATATCAAGAAGCATATTTTCCAATACTTCATTTGAATCTTTTGCACCTTCTCTTGTAATTTGAAGGAATAATTGGTGCATATTCTTTGTCATATGATAATCATATTTTTTATTCATAAATTCAAGTGATTCAATAATATCACCATTTTTATACGCTAAATCAATCATATATTTTACATCATCAGATACTGGAGATTCCAAAACACCAGAATTATAAACACCCTCTATTGCTTTTACAAAGTTTTGTGTAGTTTGGAATTCCATGATTGTATTAGTTGTATATACTTGAATTTGTTCAAATAAGAATTCGGAATATATTCTTTTACATCTAAGATAAGTTAAATATGGAATTACACTTATAACTACAATTACATATATAATTGAAACAACTATGTTATAAAAGTATAAATATGATATGGCAAAAGCAACACCAGCGAATACTAATACTTGAACTAAGTATTCTTTTGGCGTATATTCTTGTCCCATTGATTTAACTTTTTCTCTTATTTGTTTAAATGAATATGGAGCGTATCTTTCATAAATATTTGTTGTTTGTTCAATAACAAATTTATACATTGAGGTATCACCTTTTTTGTATAGATACATGATTCCAAATACAATTATAGCTGCGGCTATAATTGACTCTATCATAAAAACACCCTCTTTCTTATTTTTGTTTAACTATTTTAGAATGCACCTGTAAAAAATCTTGAATTATTATTCATATTTGGTGCTGCTGCCTGCTGCATATTTGGTACAGCATTAGGTTGCATAGCAGGTGCAGTATTCATCATTTGATTTGGTTGCACAGGTGCTACATTTTGTACTGGTGCTGGTACTGGTTGAGAAGCAGGTACTGTTGCTTGAACTTGCTGAGAAACTTGCGTGGCACTTGTTTGACTAGGTGCAGCGCTTGGTGCTTCTTTTCCTGGAATATGAACAACTTGACCAGAAGATTCCTTAACATCGCTTTCTATTCCTTGGGCTTCGTTTGCAGCCTTCAATGATGCCATATTTTCTCCAAACAAATTGTTAATATCTATTCCCTGACCTTCTAGATAATTCTTAATATATTTTGTTGGTTCCGTATATATTTCTTCGCCAGCAACTGTTTTAATGTAAATGTTATTAAATTGTGGTTCGTTATCATCAGTTACAAAGAATTCACAAACTCCTGCAATCTCACGAACGAATCTTTTTTCTTGTGGGCTATATCTACCACGAACGAACACACCAATTTGAACATAACGATAAATTGTCTTTAAGAACTGCTCAACATCAATATTTGATTCAAGCAAACTGTACATACGATGAGGAATACTTTCAGCTTTATCAGCATGTATTGTTGATAAAATGTAGTGACCTGATGAAATAGAGTTACGTACAGCAGTAACTGCTTCAGCACTACGTACTTCGGAAAGTAATATCCACTTAGGATTCTGTCTCATACAAGTAACAAGAACATCAGAGTATGATGCAATGTTATTTGTTTTCATTGCTACAATATCACGATGTGGGAATATTCTATCCAAATGAAGTTCTAGTGTATCCTCAATTGTAATTAATTTTTCATTTTCTGCAGTATGGCTTGCAAGATATTTAACAAGTTCTGTTTTACCTGAGCCAGTTTCACCACAGACGATAATATTACAATGACCTTTTACACAATTTATTAAAAAGTCATGTATACTCAATCTTACATATTTTTCATTCAATAACTTTTGCTTTTCAAGTCTTATTTTAGCTGGTGTCTTACGGAAAACTACAGCAATACCATTTCTTGCTATTGAATCATGAACAAAGTTCATACGAAGTTCAGCACTTTCTGAGTCCAAGAATGGGTGTGCCATATTAAATGTTTTACCCATTACGTTAGAACACTGGAAAGCTATCTTTTCCATAAGGGCATTATCAACATCCTGTTGATCTGCTCTATAAACACCCTTCTCCAATGATTTTAACCACAATTGACCATTATTACTATAAGAAATATCTGTTATATCATCATCATCTAAATATCTCTTTAATGGTCCAAAATCTATTTGAGAAAAATTGTCAGCATCTTTTTCATAGTTACTTTTTTTAACTGTTGTATTCTGAAAATCTGCTATTGCTTGTTTCTCTTCTTCTTGTCTTTTTGCTTCTTCTTGTGCTTCTTTAACTCCCGCCATTAAATCGGGTTTTGTGGTTTCGTTATTAGTGCTTGGTGCGCTTTCTAACATATTATTATTTTGTTCTACGTTATTATCACTACTAGAAACATTTCCGAAGCCAATATTTCCAAAATTCATTGACTCGTTCATATTTCCCCCCCTAATTATTTTCACTATTTGTAGGATCTACTGGTGTTACAGTGCCCTCTTCATTATTATTTGGTATGAAATTTGTATCATTAGCTAAAGCTTCATCAGGTATTGGTAATGCTCTTGCAAGTATTCTTTCTCTTAAGAAATTACTAGAAACTTCAGTTTTAATTTCTTTATCATCTTGTTTCAAATTTGTATTTACTGGAACTGGTATAACATCTATTCTTGAGAAGCTTGATGTTCCACTTGCAATTGAATAATTATTAATTGCATTAATCTTTCTCATAAGTAAGTGTTCTTCTTCAGGTAATGCAAATATTATTACATAAGGAACTCTTGATTCATCATTGCTATCAAATACATTCTTACCATCTGAAGTTTTAACTTGTAAAACTTCTACATTTTGTAATAATTTTCCAACAACTGCTAAACCATCTTCTTTTGTAGAAATATATATATCTATATAATTTCCTGGAATAATTGAATTAGTGTAACTAGTTAACATATTAACAGTTAAATAATATAAAGTTTCTCCGTCTTTAAGATCAAGAACTGATTTATATGAAAGTTCATCTTTGCTTAATAAAGTATCTTTATAAAACATACTACCTTCAGGTATTATTACATTTACATTTGTATATTTACCAACTATCTCATTTACATTAGTAATGTAATTACCTTTTAAAGCGTCTCTTGCTATATAAACATACGTATAATCTTCCTGTGTTATTTGATGTTTTTGTTCAATCGTATGACTTGCAACAGGTACTCTAACAGGCTTTGTTGCATTATTGATACGAATATTGTAACCAACAACCAAAACAATAACAGCAAGTGCTGCACATACTGCGGTTACAAATCCTTTACTTTTAATCATTCTACTAATCTTTGATGCATTTAAATTATTATCCATTATATTTCACCCTTTCATCTTAAAGTTTAGGTAATAAGTATACCTAAGCCCAATACTCTACTATAGTATTAAGTATACTCTAATGCATTTAAAAAGGCAATATTGAATACTTAAAAAAAACAAAAAAATGAGTACATTTTACGTACTCATTTAATACTCACTTGGTGTTTTATTTTCCAATATGCCAGTTATCGAATTAACTATATCCTGTGTAGCAGAATCATATGACACATCGAAGAAATCAACAAAGGAAAATCTTTCTGTTCCAATAAGTGAAACTGAAACTCTTGGTGGACATTCATCTATATCATGCATTATAATTCTATATTCTTTATTTAATTGTGCATTATCAGCAAATCTTCTAACAAAACTTTCAACGAATTTTTCTTTTACTATTCTAACTGTTCCTGGAATACCAGCATCACAGTGCATTGATTCAGGATCATTATCTTTAGTAACGCCATCCCATCCAACTCCTTCAATGTATGCTTTAATATCTACAGCATCGATCATTGAAGCTTCTGTTATTTCTTTTAGTAGGTAATAGTTTTGTTCGTTACTAACTATAACATTTCCAAATATATCTATAAGAACTAAACCTAAAATTCCCATAACCATAAAGAAATACATCCATATAGATTGATTCATTCACATCACCTATCTTCTTCTCAATTTTACTACTTTTTATACTAAATATCAAATTCTTTTAAATCCAATTTTATTCTATTTTTCTTTCTAACAATTTTTCTAATTATTAAAGCAATTACACCAATAACTATTACTGCAGTGATTGCAATAGATATTATTAAATTATCAGTATATATTTTAATTATTTCCTGCAACCACGTTAATTCTTCCTCTTCTTCTTGTTCGGGTTCAACAGGTTTTAAACTATTTATATATTCCTGTAATTTTTCATTAAAATAATTATCGTTTGGTATCTCACCGTCATAGTATTTTCCACACAAAGGGAACTTAACATATTCTATACATTCATTTCTTTCACTATAATAATTGTATTTTGGAAGAGTTAATGTTTTTGTGGATAAGTATTCTTCAATACAAGCACTATCATATCCGCCATAAAACTTAAATTCATAAGTTTTACCACCATCCAACATTTTATTAATACTTATTTTATTTTCGTTATCTGATTCATAATCAACATCGTTAAAAATTACTACTATGTCTTTACTAACATTAAATATTGTCACATCAAAATATGCCTTATGTTCTGCATCGAATTTCAACTCATAACTTATTTTACTATGATAAGCTTCACTTTTTAATTCACCATATTTTTTAGATGTACAAAGTCCAGCAGCATCTACTTTAAATGGTAATAAAATTAATAAAATAGCAGTTAAAAATATTAATCTATTCTTCATTTTTAACTCCCTTCTTCCCTCTTCTAAGTAATATTATAGCTATTGCTGTAACAAGAATTACAACAGTACTAAAAATAATCAAATTCTTAATAGTTGTTTCATTTCTATAATCAGTTAATTTATCTTCAAATTCTTCTTCGCCTTTTATTTCCCCATCATAAAGCTTTTTACAAAGTTCAAAATCTTCATTATCTTTACATTCTTCTTTTTCAGAATATGGATTATATTTAGTTACAGTTATATTTTTAGTATCTAAGTATTCTTCTATACAAGAACTATCATAACTACCATACAATTTAAAGCCATATTCATTACCAGATTCAGCGCTGGTATAGATAACTGCTTCTTTATTATCATTAGATTCATAATATTTATCATTATAATAAACCATAATAAGAGGATCTACATTTTTAAATGTAAATTTATATTGTTTTTCTTCTTCAACGAATTCCCATTTAATTTCTATATCTTTTATTTTGTCTTTTAAAGCATTATATTTATTAGTTGTACACAAATCTGCAAAGCAAATTACAGGTGTGAACAAAATGATAAACACTGCAATTATTAAGTATTTATATTGCTTCATACATACACTTCCTATACTACTTAATAGTACTACATTTTAGTTTTTTTTCATAGTGTTTTTTATTGAATTTTAATATTCACTGTGTTATATTTCTAATGAGGTGTGTTATGAAAAAAATAAAATATTTAGGACTCTTTGTTCTTGCTTTATTTATTTTCACTGCTTGTGGAAATAGTAATTTTAAGAGTTTAAGCTATTCTGATTTAAAAAGTAAAATGAAAGATGAAGATACATTTTTCATGGTAGTAATAAAAGATGGATGTCAATACTGTGAAGCATTTGAGCCAATCGTCGAGGAAGTAGTAGATGAAAATGATATAAGCGGATATAAGCTTAATATTACTAATCTAAGTGATGAAGAATACGAAGACTTTAACAAAGAGTTCCAAATTAATTCTACTCCAACAACTGTATTTTTCGAAAAAGGAAAAGAAG
>JAEEGL016490080.1_pt1 | contig 10280 bp, 6 predicted proteins | sample 9134231 | NCBI WGS metagenome assembly JAEEGL01 (sample SAMN16246548, study PRJNA631951) | gut metagenome | biome: gut microbiome; feature: rumen; material: fiber-attached | host: Bos | place: Iran: Karaj | collected 2018-10
ATATCTAAAACTGTTTTTGTCATATTCTTCTTCATCCCTATCTCGGTAGCCATATTTGAACAATTTCATATTAAAAGCATCCAATAGTCTTACCGACTGAGACATTTTCACTCGTAAAGTCTTAACAAGATATGACAGGAGAATCCTGTCGTTTCCAGGTGTAGTTTTCTCTAGTACATAGACCGAAAGTGTGCCTGGTTTTTCTTGCAATAGTTGCTCAAACGAAGATATTTTCACTGTTTCTGCGGCTAATGAAACAGATTTTATCTCATCCCAAGTATCTTCATATACAAAATCTTGATCTGATCCATCTGGTCCCACCCAAGAAGCTACGGCCACGTCAATCCCTTTGCTAGGGATAATCTCCTCTAGGTGTAACAGTTCTCCAATCAGCCCTTTTTGCTGAGAAAACGACATAACTCCTTTTCCCACATACTGTAACAGCCTCTGCCAACTTAAATATCTATCTATCAGGGCTTCAAGCGGGTTACTTGCCTCTCTTGAATACATGATAATATCCCATCCCAGACACAAAAACTCCTCCTCATATTCCTCGAGCAAAAGTTGGAGTTCCAACGTCCAAGTACCGTTTATAAGTTGTCTATTTTCTGCATTTATCGCAGCAGAGCACGGAATCTTCTCTATTTTTCCTGTGTTCATTACAATTAATGCTTTACGTGTTGTAGAAGCATAGCCAACCTGAAACTCCAGCGGATGATCCATTGCAAGCTTCAGAAAACCTTTACTCGATTCATTGAACTCTTTCCAAGTGTCCTTAAACTCCTGATAATTCATCTTCGTCTTCCTCTTCCATCTCGTCCAGATCAATATAGTTACGTAATTCTGTCGTATTAACCATATAATATGCAGTCTTTTCTTCTTTACCCCCGGGGAATCCAATGCCGAGCGCATAAACCAAATCCGGGAAACCTTCTAATGAATCACCTGTATTCTCAAGAACGTGAATCAGAAGCAGTGGATGTCTTTCTACTTCTTCTGATAAATATGTATTATCAGTAATTTTCTTGTTTTCCTTCTTGCAATCACTCTTTATTTTTTCTATTTGATTCTTTTCTAGCCCAATTTTCGTACATCCTCCCTGCCCAATTCGGACATGATGACCATATACTCTAACCATTTTCTTGACGCTTTTGTCTTCCTGTAAAGGCCTTGGTTCTGGATTGAATTCTTCAATATCATCAAAGAGTTTGACCTTTTTATTACTTGTTCCCCAAGGAATTGCAACGTCCCACATCGAAAGATCAGCATCCTTTAATATCAGTTCTGACAGTGCTGTAGATTGAAAATTTAAGCTCCATGGATGCGACTTATACTTAGAAATGATTTCTGTAACATATTTCGCAGGTACATTTCTCCAAACATAAGCTTTTACATACTCATCTTTTACACAATTGCATTCTTCATTTATCTGTTTCAGAACGCCATGACATAAATCATTATTTTCCATTGCTATATCAGCATCGTTCCAAAGTCGCGGAGACTCAATCATTCTTCCAGAAACTGTAATGGGAACTTTTACAGGTGTTCCCGACCTCATTTTATTTCGCGCTGTAACAATAAGAGCTCCTGGATTGTAACGAACTTTGAGCCCAAAATCTCGTGGACTTGAATTCTGCCTAGCCATTTCTCTCAGCTGATCCTTTAAGTCATTAAATGCGTCCGTAATATATCCATACCAATCTATAGCATCTTCACCCATCCAGATCTTAAAGAGATCATCATAATTTGGCCTATATCCGAACCACCTTCCCATCTGAAGCAATGTATCATACATCATGGTATTTCTATAGAAATAGCTTACACAAAGTCCCTCTAAAGTAAGACCTCTAGATAAACTATTACCGCCAATTGCGATTACTCTCATTCCTATTTTCTTATAATTAAAATAGTCCAAACTTTGTGCGCCAGTTTTCTGGTTAACTGCCCTTACTACAATTCTTTTTACTGCCTTTAAAAGATAGTTCTTCTGTAAGTCCTCCCATGAAATCTTGGCTATTTTTTCAAGTTTGTATTCATCCCAAGTATCTTTTAATTGCTTGATATTATGAATCTTAAGTGCCTGAGAACTCTCTAACAACGCGTAATTTTCTACATCAGAAAGTACGCCCTTTATGTATTCTTCCACTAGATCAGCAATAACATTTTGAACATCCGTAAAGCGGCTGACATTCACCATCATTGTTCTATGCTCTGTGTTGTCAAATCTAGAATCGCTAATCGCATTGCATAGAACAAAATAACGAATTGCTTCGTATAGCGATTCCGGAAGATCTACAAGTGAATCTGCCAATTCTTTTCTATGTCCAAATACAAAGTAATCATCCTGTTCTTCATTTTCAATTTTGACTAACGATCCTCCATATTCTCCTTCACATCTATCCTGATAGTTGTCTTCATCACCATTTCCAAATATTCTGTCTGCCCCGATGTATTTTTCAGGTGTTGGCAACAAAGTTAAGAAATGACGCGGAAATAAATCTTTCGCTGCCCCATCCTCATCCATATCGGGATCGATGAAGATATTGGCAAACGGAGTTGCGGTTATGCCCAAGTATGTTGCTTGAACAAAATCATGTAAAATCAGGTTTATTGCTTCATTAATCGCGGTTCTGTTTTTGCCTTCAGCATTGGTATTGACCGATGCGTTATCTGCCTCGTCATCTATCAATAATAATGGCAAATTTAGTTTGTCTTCATCCTTAGTGAGCCATTTATGAAGGTTCATCAATACACTTTTATTCTTTTTTACCACAAACAAAGCCGTGCTATTCAAATCCTGAAGATTCAAACCATTGGCGTCTACAACAGATTTCTTAAAATCAGTTCTCACTGAAGTAAATCTGGTTATTCGTTTTTCTTGATTTGACGCACCAATAAGACCGACTCCCACAGGAATATTTTTCATGGAAGTATCAGCCTTTTTATCCAAGGTATATTTGCTATCCAGTCCAACAAACTCTGCATCCAATCGTTCCTGTGTTTGGATGCGTAGATTCTCCATAGTTCCTGCCAAAACTATTATTACACGATATCCACAATCTGCCGCTTTATTGCAAATGACAGTATATGTAGCCGTCTTTCCTGACTGGACATCTCCCAGGAGCAACCCTCTCCGCTGGAATGGCAAATCTGACTTAGGATCTCCTATATCATTCATTACACCATTGGTGGTTTGATGTAGCCTTGTGATTACTTCATCACTCCATTTTCTGCCCAGATATTTTTTATACCTATTCCAAAAGTAATCATCTGTACTTATCAGATCATACCAGCCTTCTTGATGATCATCATCGTTATAATGTAGGCTTACGGCATATCCAATACTATGTATAATTTGCTCCGGTAGCCTTTTCTTCAAGCTAGTATATTCTTCGTCTGTCAGTGGATATAAGGTGGAAAAAGCTGTTCGTAAAGCCTCTGCTTCTGCATAAATCTGGTCTTCAGTTGGAAGCTTTTCAGCATACTTTGTATTAACAATATTTACAATCTGCTGAAATACTATTTCCATGTTTTCAGTCATTGAATTCTCCCTTCTCAAAAGCCTTGCGTAATTCCTCATCAAACTGAATAAAGGGTTCGCTAACAATCATCGATTCAAATATATCCCCACGAATGTTACTATCCGTAGTACTTAAAACTTGCTTCAATACACCTTTAACATCATCTAATGAATTCAGTGTTTCATTATCAATTTTCTCATCTGCAGAAAGATCCACATACAATGCATTCAGTGGTATTGCACCTTCTATCTGTTTAAGTATTGCAAATAGAAATTTCTTTGCATCCGGATATTGTTGTATAAAGTTCTCGATAATACTGTGATTGCGGTTAATCTCATATAAATAACCACCGGTGCTTGTTTTAAGCCTATTCCAAACATGTTCAATATGATCGTCGACTTCTTTTTTCCCTCTGAATGTCCATGTACGCTTGCTCTTCTCGGACATTCTCTCTATGAGTGCCTTAAGATTTCTTCTGACAATTTCAGGAGGAATCGCAGTGGATTTTTTAATGTCCAATGTCCATAAATCGTCTAAGTCATTGGGGATATCTACACGTATTCTAACTAGCTTCGACAATTCAGCTTGACGCATCATGTGGAACCAAGTTCCCCAAACCAATAACCTTTTATTTCGATAAACATAGAATCCTTGTTGTCTGCGTATGCCTTCCTTGCCTCCTAATTTGTCAATCTCTGCTTTTCCCAATTTAGATGGATGCGGTAAAATATATGTCCTTACAATGACTCTACTATCCCCGATTACCATTGTTTCATCATCCATCGGGACCTCACTTTTCTTTTCTAAAAAAGGATCGTCCGGCTCAATTTGAAGATTATTCAGTGTAATCGTTATTTTTTTATTTCCCATTTCATTGGATAAATATCTGTGGTATACAAGGGATAAGTGTGCTCTCACTTCATCCATCTTTTTACCCATCGCAGACTCAAAATCTACCTCTCCAAGGCGCATTCTATCGAGATTCTGCCAAACCACAAGTGTCCCTGTATTCAATGCTCTTAAGGCATCCAGACCGGGAAGATTCTCTATTTCTTCTCCCTCTAATTCCTTAAGTGACCATTCCTCCGTGCTAGCTATATAATCCAAATCCCACTGTCTACACACTATCTTTTCATATTTTTTACTCACTACAGTTAGTGATCTGCACTGTGATAATGATGCCGTTTTCAATCCCAAGCCAAAACGTCCAAGATCGTTCAGATCCCTGACCTCATTTGGGCTCTTACTTCCATACTGCATGGCATTTGTTATTTCTTCATCATTCATTCCATAGCCATCATCAAGGATATACACATATTCTTCATCGACAGGAAAAAAGTTTATACGTATATTGCGTGCCTCAGCTGCAATACTATTGTCCACAACATCTGCAATAGCAGCTTCCAACGAATATCCAATTGCTCGTGTTGACTCCATAAGAATCGGTGCATACGGAGGTAAATTTATCTTTTTCAATGCCTTTCTCTCCCTTAAACAATATCTCGTAGTAAAACCTGTCGGTTAAGACTTAAGATATCTCTTATCCTTGCATGAGAATATGTGGCTTGCTGATTTTGCTCAACCATCTTTATAACATTTGACACACTTATCGCAGACCCGGAAACTCCTGTTGCATCATGAATAGATCTAATCTGAGCATCAATATTCTTTGAAAATCCTCCTGCTATATATGAGAAAAAAGCTAATGGTTTGCTTTGGTCTCCATAGTTTGCGATACCCTCTATGTAGTTATGAACCATACGATTATAATGATCATTGTTGATGGAATAAGTATGATAAGCCTTATTATCAATAATTGCCTGATATCCATCATCATCAGCTACCAGAAGAACATCTGGCGTCAATCCAATTGGACCAACATGTTTTGTCTTGAATTGAAAAACATCTTGGAACAATTCTACAGTAGCTTTTTCGAACTCAGTTGCTTCATCACGTCCCTTAAATGCCATCTCAAAATACTTGGTCATAAAGGATCCTATTGAGCCATTGGGATATGTTTCAATTAATATTTCTTCTACCGTTCTTCCATCAATGCCTGTCGTAGTAACAATATAGTCAACCAGATCCGTTGTTACCTTGGTAATTGGTCTGTTTAATGATGCTGCTATATAGGCTTGCATAACCTTCTGCCTTGCAATTATTCGAGGAGTAATTGTTACCGACTGATTTAAATCGCGATTATCCTTACGATGATTGACATCGACTCCATACTTTCTTTGGAAAAATTCCTGTTCATCTGGTCGGTCGATGAATGGAGGCGTCACAGATAGAATACTTTTCACGTCTTCCATTTTATCTTCTAATATCGCAACTCTTCCATTTTCGCGTTTAACAAACTGGGTATACTCAAGCCAATTAACCAATGTATTCGCCAAGTCAGTTAAATGACTATACGGATGATCAATATTTACATCGCCCTTTGATGAAGCATATTTCTCAAAAAAATCACCCTCAAGAATAGAATCACCAAAATTTCTAAACTGAATTATCCTATCGACGATATACTCATAGCATTTGTCATTTTCCGATTCAGCTTCGGTAACAACTATCTTAGCTATCTCTTCTTCTGTAAGTGCTCCTATTCTTTCATCACATAATAACTTCAACAGAAATCGAAACGGACGAATTTTAAATCTAGGCGATACCTGAACCCCTCTTCCCAAAGAAAAAGAGGACGGAAACTGATACTTTAATATTTGGTTGGTAAGTATTTTGACAGGAGACTCCCCATTCATAATTGCTTCTCCAGCCAAAGTTAGTTTAATGCGACCTGTAGACTCTTGTGTGAAAATGAGTCCCAGGCTTTGTAACCACGCTTTATAAGTTCTGGCACCTCCTCCAGTCTGATCTCGTCTTTCACCTACTCTTTTTAATCCTGCAGCTTCTAAAGCTTCTTCATAAGCCAAATGTGAAACTCGTTGTCCTTCCCATTCCTGATTCAATGATAGATCAGCGAACGCAGCCAGTACCTCTGGTATAGAATTTAGTTTTCTTTTAGGTCTTGTTACCCACCAATAATTAAGCATATTAATTATCCTTTCCGATATAAGGCTCCATATACTCGTAAGGAATTCCGGCAAAAGTTTTTAAAATTGCTTCAAAAATAATCTGTGCCCCTCTTGCTGGTACTGCCATACCAATCTGTTTTCTTACAGACTCTTTAGATCCCTCAAACACATAGTCATCTGGAAATGTTTGAAGCCGAGCTCTCTCTCTATTTGTCAAGGCCCTTGGTTCTGAATAGTGATATATGTGAGTTCCACCCCCGCCTGATCCTGTAACTGTATATGCCGGTTTACTTGAATCAAGTCTTTTATATATTTGACTTAGTTTCGCCCCACCAACATTCAGTTTTAATTCTTCAGGAAGATCGGCATTCCATGCATTCTCGCCTTCTTTAATATGTTTCAATCTTTCAATAACTATTTTTGACTGCTTAGTTGGCTCATTATTCGGAGCATCTGCCGGAATAGGTGGAACTTCTATCGCAGTTTTGCAAGATACATCAATATCCTTATATGGTTCAGTGCTTGGAATCTTAAACTCAAAAGGAAGGTCATCTCTGATCCCTACAATTATCATCCTGTGCCTAGCCTGAGGCACCCCATATTCTTCAAACTTGTAAAGATTAGGATAAATACGATATCCGGCTGCTCGTAAATCCTCCTGAATTTTAACAAAGGCTTTACCAGCGTTAGCACTTTTAAGGCCTCCAACATTTTCAGCCAAAAACCAAAGAGGCTTATACCTATGAAGAACCTTCACTCCATATGTATATAAAGGGCCAAACTTTCCATCAAAACCCTTTTGTTCTCCAACAACTGAGAAATCATTGCAAGGGAAACCAAATGCCAATGCATCAATATCACCCAAACTATCTATATCTAATTTCCTAACATCACCGCACTTAACACTTTCAGGATCATCCGGGCAGATATTCCTTGTGTAAGTGTCGCATGTACTTCTGTCGTAATCATTTGCCCATGCATGAATAATCTTATAATTTGGATCTGAGATACTTGCCCTCAATGCTCCTAATGCTAGGCCACCCGGTCCACAAAAAAGCTCTCCCAGTCTGAATCTTGTAATATCTGTACTCATACCTCTTCACCATCCATTAAAATAAATTTTCGTTCAAATTTAGAACCAGTCACATCAGCTATCTGTTCAAGTTCATCCACTGTAAAGCTTTCTCTTTTCATTTTTGAGTTAAAGCTTTGTGGAGACTTTCCCAGTCGACGCGCTAATTCCGCGAGACTAATATTTTGTCTCACGCATAAAACTTTTATTTGCTCTGATATTGTCATCATGGTATAAACCTCCATATAAATTATAAAAAAATCTTTTTATAATGTAAATACAGAGTTTTAGCATTATCCAATATTTTTTTAGCATATGATGGCTGTTATTTATTAGCCAGCTTATTCACCCTCCTGTCTACAATATTCAGGAATGAAAGTTTTCTTTTTAACTTTCCATCCACGGTTTTACTATTTTTTAAAAAGACGCTCGAATACTGTTTTCCTTCTCCAAGGATTCCTCACTCCAATCCATTCAAAAAATCCCTCTGCTCGAAGAATTGTATAAATACCTGCAGCCTCAACCAACAGGTCCTGCTTAAGGTAGTTCATGTAGACATTTGTATCTCTTGTTCCAGTAGTTATCTCTTTAAGATTTACAACCAGCTCCGGTTTTCCGTCCTTACCCTTCTCTTTGTATGTGAATGATGTCTGATCCTGCTGGAACAGAACCTTCCACATCTCACGTCCTCTGTTAGCATAATCACGGTACAGTCTTTCAGGCATGTATTCCGGAACAGCAATCCCAGCTATCCGGTAATAATCCCTAAAGATTTCACGAGTACAATGCAGATAATCAAAGTCCCCATTGCCAAACAAATCATCCTGATGAGCAATCTTCTCACCCATTCTGTAACAGTAATCTCGGAAAAGAAGATTGTCTGCATCATTAAGAACATCCTCATAATATGCAGAAGCCTGACCTTTGCATTCATCATCAAAGCATGCATCCACCTGGAGATAATAGATTCGTCTTGCAACCTGAGCTGGAATATTGAATGTGTCAGTATTAGTTGTGCAAATCATTGCCGGATGCTTTCCATCCAAAGTATTTGCAAGATACTTGATTAAAGCCTCTCCCTTACTTGATGCTTTACTGTTAAAGAAATTCGGGGCAACCTCATCTACAAGCAACGGATATGTATTTTCACTCAGAAACAGATTTTCAAGAGAATTCTTTCCGGTAGCCACCTTCTCATATTGATAATAATGATCCTCTCGCAAAAGTTTTCTTCCGCTCAACAGTGCATCGATGTAGGCCAGCAAACTTGATTTGCCGGAAGAAGCACGACCACCAATTATTAGCATGATAGGAATATCTGTTTTTCTACTGGATGTTGTCTCACGTCTGAGCATGAAAATATACGCCGCAGTAAAAGCGTAAAGGATAGTTTCGAACACATGAGACAGATTCTCATTGTCCGGATCCGGTGAACTGACAAAATCCTTATACGCGGAAATAAACCGATTAAGATTCTCAATCGATTTCCTGATTTCCGATTCGGTTGCCTGGCGGTCATATACTTCAGCTTTTCTTTCACTCTGGCCGCCGTTCTCAGCAGTATAGATATGATATTGTTTCTTATCCGCTTCGTTATAGTTCAACGCAAAACGGGCAAGCTCAAACTCCTGTTTCGTTCCCTTGTAAAGAAGATCAATTATTTTCGGTTTTACTGTTTCAATTTCAGTAGGCGTTTTAATGACATATCCTCCGGTCTTCCTTGACTTCTTTGACACTGCTGCGATTACTTCGTAAGAAGCTCGAACTTCTGTCATTTCCTTTTCTTCCTGGTCCTGAGCCTCCTGAACCTGTTGCAAAACACCCTCGTTGATAAGGGGAACAATGTTTTCTTTTGCCAATGCTTTGAGAAGGTTATCTGTCTTTTCTTCAGCAGTGAAATCACCAACTGATATCAGTTGTCCGGTTTTATATTTTTCAATCGTGTCTTCAGGAATGAAACCCGCGGTTTTCTCAAGAATTGCTTCGAAGCGACTGTTATAAATGTCATAGTAATCGCTGTCGTCAAAAACTATCACATCCTCGTACTGCAACACGTTGTTAGAGAAGGCACTTTCTGTAAGATTGGCAGATCCTATGATTACCCTGTTTTTCCCGGTAGCGCTATTTGACAACAGATAAATCTTCGAATGAATGATGGTATTTGAAAGCGAATATCTTACATTCAATGACTTATCAATAATCCGCCCCTTCCCGGAATCAGAAAGACAGCTGAATAGTTTTTCACCCTCTCCCTGCATTCTTGCTCTAATGCTTTCATCGAAGGCTCTTTTTACATCACCTTTCTCTATGCCGATAACAATTGTGACATTGTCAAAATCGCTGACGGACTTTTCAAAGAATGCTCCGGAAGAAACATATGTAACACATTTCAACGTGTCGTACACTCTCGTATCAAAAAGTTCGCGCCAGGTTAAATCCTCACACTTCCCATTGATAACGACACAACATGCATTCTTTACCGGATCCCTATCCACATATGAAAACAAATCTAATTGTTCATCCGCCATTTACCTAATTACCTCCGCTGCACTCGCTATAATACGGACAAGTCAGACAGCACTGCCCGCATCTCTTCTCCTTGATTCGTCTTTTTCTCTGAAGCCAATATATGATTCTCTTCATCTTCTGTGTCCTTTC
>JAEEGL017168099.1_pt1 | contig 10280 bp, 8 predicted proteins | sample 9134231 | NCBI WGS metagenome assembly JAEEGL01 (sample SAMN16246548, study PRJNA631951) | gut metagenome | biome: gut microbiome; feature: rumen; material: fiber-attached | host: Bos | place: Iran: Karaj | collected 2018-10
GTTTCGCCGTCTCCGTTCGGTTTTTCACCGATGTAAACTTTGTATCGCAGGAGAATTTTTATCTGTCCGTGCCGTGCGTCGATTGATTTTTTGACGAAAACGCTTGTGACTTCTTCTTTTTTGAAAGCAATTCCCTTTTTGTCGAGGGCTTTAAAGATTTCTGCGTCAATGAGAGCCTGTTTCTTTTCGTCCTGTGGTTTAATTGTAATCGAAATGTCTGTGGTCATTCTTGGAATTATAGCGATTTTTTTTAGCGCAATCCACTGTCTACCGCCCTTCCGCCGTTCGGTAACCCTCAGCCGCTTCCTTCGCTCGCTTGCGCTCGTTCAGTCCAGTGGCCGCCTTCGGCGCGGCTCCACGGCGGGCGCAGCATTTACCTCATTGCTGAAAGGATTTCATTCACCGCATTGCGAATTCGTTTGAGGGACTCGCTGCCACTGATTTCTTTCTTTTGAATGAAGCCGACTTCATAATAGCCGAGGGCGTTTCCCGCTGAGAGACAAGTGAAACCCTTGTCGTATGGGCCGTTCGTGAGGACTATGTGCGGAATCAGCCCGATACCGATTCCGAGCTGGACGAGCGCCATGATTGCCTCGTTTCCTTCTGTTTCGGCGGCGATTACCGGCTTTACATTCCTGCTTGCGACCCATGTATCGAATCTTTCACGCGCCAATCCTGTTTTTGGCAAAATCAAGGGCACCGAAGAAACGATGTCCTGCGGGCTTCCGGCGACTTTTTCCCACGGACCGCCGATGCTTGCGGCAAAAACGAGCGGTGTGTGTCGGACTGGCAGGGTGTCAAAACCGCTCAAACCGCTTTCGGGGATTGCGGCTACGGCAAGTTCAGCCCGGCCTTCCTTTACGGCGTTTACGGCACCGGCCGGGTCACCAGTCTCGATTTCAAGATGGATTTTCGGATATTTTTCGGAAAGTTCCTTCAGGAACGGCGGCATGATTGAGTAACAGGCAGTGACCGAAGCGTAAACATGGAGCGTTCCGGCCACTTCATTTCCCGCCGACTTGAACGAATTGAGGACATCTTCCTGCTCGTCGAGGCATTTTTTCGCAAACCGGGCAAACTCCGCTCCCTGCGCCGTGAGTTTGACTTCGCGGTTGTTCCTCTCAAGCAGAATCGTGCCGGTTTCATCTTCCAGCCGGGAAATCAGACGGCTCAATGCAGACGGACTGAGGTTCACTTTTTCTGCCGTGTGCGCAAAGTGAAGCGTCTGAGAAAGATTAAGAAATGCGTTCAGTTCAAAAAAATCCATGCGGAAATCTTAGCATAAAAATCAGAAAATTTCAAAAAATATGCAACATTGTCACATTCAGTATGTTATACTATGTAATGAACATTTTTCAAAGGAGGATTTAAAAAATGTTGAAGAAAGTAGGAATGACAATCGCTGCATTGTTAATTGGTGGAATGATTTTTGCACAGGAGTCTGTAGATCTTAAAGCAACTCCAAAAGCTGCAGGAAGCGTTAACTCATCTTATGAGTGGAAAGGCCGTCCAAAAGGAAGCAAAATCGGTGAAGATTATGCACCAATCTCAAAGGCAGCAGAAATCCCTGCAGGTATCGGTTCTATCAAAGGAACAAAATTCGAAGTTATCAAAGGTGAAGCAAAATTCAAGACAGAAGATGGCATCACAGCTATCTATCACAACAACAAGGGTTCTGCTACCATCGAGAACATCGAGACAACAAAAAAATGTGAATATGCTTTCACAATCAATGATGCTGCAACAATCGACTTCGTTGTTACTGGTAACGGTAGCGCAGAAGCAAGCCGATGTGTAGTTGTAAAACGCGGTGAAGCAGAGGTTCTCCTCTCAGTTGACAACCTTGACCAGGACAACCCAGCTAAGACAATCTCATTGAAGAATGCTCCAGCTGGAACATACCGCATCCTTATCAACGGTGCACGAATCGTTTCAATCAAAGCTAAGAACTAAGTTTCTATAAGCTTAAAAAGCCCCGTATCGGCAGTTTGATCACTGACCGGTACGGGGCTTTTCTTTTTTGTTTAACGATTTAAGCTCTAAGTTTACGACTTCATGATTGAATCAATTGATTTTATGCAGGCGTTTCGTAAGCCGTATTCTTCGAGGGCTGTAACGCCTCGAATCGTGCTTCCAGCCGGAGAGCAAACATTGTCTTTTAAAACGCCCGGGTGTTCGCCGGTCGCAAGCTGTAATTTTGCGGTTCCCAAAACGGTCTGGCTTACGAGTTTGTATGCAGTTTTTCGCGGAATTCCGTATTTTACGGCAGCATCGGCATAGGCTTCGATGAACAAGTCTACGAAAGCAGGTCCGCAGCCACTCACAGCCCCGCCAATTCCCATGAGGTTGTCAGAAAGTTCCTCGACGGTTCCCATTGAGGCGAACAAATCTATGAATTCCTTGCGTTCGCTTTCGTTGAGGGAATTTGATTTTTCAAAAAGGAATACGCCTTCACCGACCATGGCAGGGGTGTTCGGCATGATGAACTGGATTCGTGTTGATTTGTCCGTGTATTCCTGAAATTTCTTGAAATTCCAGCCGAGTGCGATTGAAAGCAGGGCCTTGTTTTTGAGGTCGCCTTTGATTTCGCCCAAAACTTCTTCAATCTGATAAGGCTTGCATGCGAGAATCACCGTGTCGGCAGATGAAACTGCTTCTTTCAATGACTTGCATGGCACGAAACCGAGTTTGCTTGCGTTCTGTGCGAGCTTTTCCTGATTCGGGGCGTAGGCGAACATCTGTGACGGCTCGATTTTTTTTGATTTTGCAAAGCCGGAACAAAGAGCCTGGGCCATGTTTCCCATTCCGATAAAAGCGATTTTTGTCATAGTTTACTCCTGAGCCAGGAACAATGTTCCTTTGGCGCTTCCTTCTACGAGTTTATCAAGAATATTTTCTTTTCCACCGTTTGCCAGAATCATCGGGATTCCGTATTTCGTGCTTTTTTCTGCGGCCTGAATCTTGGTTTCGATTCCACCGGTGCCGAAGGCGTTTGTCTCGCCGATTGTGATTTTTTTGCGCAAGTCTTCGATTGAGGTGACTTCTTCAATAAGCTCGGCTTTCGGGTTTGTCTTCGGGTTGTCGGTGAAGATTCCCTCGATGTCGCTGAACAAAATCAGTGCGTCCGCGCTCCACAAGATTGCGGTGATTGCGCTGAGGTTGTCGTTGTCGCCGATTGCGAATTCGTCCGTTGAAACAGAGTCGTTTTCGTTGATGATTGGAACTACGCCCTCGTCAACGAGAGTGAAAAGCGTGTTTCGGATGTTGAGAGAGCGGTGATTGTCCTCGAAGTCTTCTTTTGTGAACAAAAGCTGACCGATGTGAAGATCATGCTCTGCGAAAGCCTTTCTCCACTGGGCCATAAGCTCAACCTGTCCGATTGCGCAAAGAGCCTGGCGAAAATGAACATCCTTTTTGCGTGCCCATTCCTTGAGGGTTGAAACGCCGGAAACCTGCGCACCCGAAGAAACGACTACGATCTGCTTTCCTTTTGAAATGAGGTTTTTGCACTGCTGAGCGAATGAGTGCATGAATTCGGTATTCTGGGTTCCGTCAGCCTTTGCGAGCGTGTTGGAACCGATTTTGATTACGATTTTTCGTGCCTGAGCCAGAGTTTCTGCGATTGTCATAACTTTTTTCCTTTTTGATACGACTTTATCTTACTTGTCCGTCACCGTCAATGAGGTATTTTGTCGTTGTGAGTGCTTTGATTCCCATTGGGCCGCGGGCGTGCAATTTTTGTGTAGAGATTCCGAGTTCCGCACCGAAGCCGAATTCGCCGCCATCCGTGAAGCGTGTCGAAGAGTTTACATAAACACATGCCGCGTCGACTTTTGCCTGGAAGAGGCGGGCAGCCGCACGATTCTCCGTGACGATACATTCTGAGTGCTTTGTGTTGTGCGTGTTGATGTAAGAAATCGCCTCGCTGACATCGCTCACGACTTTGACCGCGCAAATCATGTCGAGGAATTCAAAACCGAAATCTGATTCTTCTGCAATTGAAAATTGAAAATTGAAAATTGAAAGTTTAGAAAAAATCTCAAATGAACGCTCATCGCATTTTACGGAAACTTTTCCGGCGAATCTTTTGGCGAGTTTTGGTAAGAATTCTTTTGCTACGTTTTCGTTGACCAGGATGCACTCGATGGCGTTGCAGGCTCCCGGGCGCTGGGTCTTGGCGTTCCAGGCGATTTCTTCTGCCATGTCGAGGTTTGCGCTTTCGTCTACATAGAGGTGGCAGACTCCGGCTCCAGTCTGGATTACAGGAACTTTTGCCGTTTCGACTACCATGTTAATCAGTTTTGCGCCGCCTCTAGGAAGTGCGACATCGACCTTTCCTACAGCGGTGAGGATTTCCTGAACTTCATCGTGGCTTTCACACGGGGCAAGCTCAATCGCTCCTGGAACACCGAAGCCCTGAGCCTCGTCGCTTTCAAGGCCTTCTTTGATTGCGGCGACAATTGCTTTGTTTGATTTGAGTGTCGAAGAAGAGCCTCGGAGCAGAATTGCGTTTCCGCTCTTGTAGGCGAGGGCAAAGGCATCGGCAGTGACATTCGGACGGCTTTCGTAAATGATTGCCACAACTCCGAGCGGAACACGAACCTGACGGATTGTCATACCGCCGGGAGTTTTCCAGCCGGCAATTTCTTCGCCGATAGGGTCTGTCTGTGAAATGATTATTTTGATTGAATCGATAATCGAATTGATTTTTTTGTCGTCGAGGGCAAGCCTCTCAACAAGGCTTTCAGTCATGCCCTTTGAGCGGGCAGCGGCAACATCTTCAGCATTTGCTGCTAAAATTGCGGAACGGTTCTTTTCAATAGAAGAAATTACAGCAGATAAAGCGATATTCTTTTGAGCGGCTGTCTGTAGGGCAAGAACGTCACTTCCGGTACGAAGATTGTCACAGATTTCAGAAATGTTCATAAGAGCCTCCAGCGGGGCGTTGCGGGGCGGCGATTGAGCCCCGCAGAGAGGGTAGCGACCAACGAAGTGGGCGCGTAGGGGGAGACTTCCCCCTCATGATTTTTATGCGCTAGTAATTTGCCAAGAAGAACATTGCAATCAGCATGACGGCTTTGTTCTTTTCGTTTGACCAGTCGTTTGATTCGGGGAGGCTTTTTACATACCACCAGAAAATGCCGAATTCAGGGTCAATGCGGAGGGCGTATTCTTCGAAATCGGGGGTTTTTGCAGTTGAACCGAACATGAGGTAAATTACATCGTCGAGAATTTTTGTGAACGAAGCGAAAACCTCGGACCATTTGTCTTCTTCGACGGTTGCGCAGTATTTTTCGAGCATGACCAGAATTTCTTCTTTGAGGGAAATGTCCGCACTGTCAACCCAGGTTTTTTGAATCAAAAGTGTGAGATTCTTTTTGAATGAGTTGATGAGCTTTTTGACGCTTTCGTCGGAAGAAATGTCGAACCCGCTGCCAAAAAGTTCTGCGACTGTTCCTGCTGATTTTGTAATTTCCTCGGAATCCTTTGAAGCAATCAAGGTGTTCAGGGAATCTATGGTGTTTTTTTCAATAAAATCTGTTATTAAATCGTTCATGTTACTTTATTTTAGAGAATTTTCAGATTTTATTCAATCAGCGCAAATTCCGCTTTGCCCATGCCCGGGGCGACATTCCCGTGTTTTTTTTGAATACGCTTGAAAAATAGTTCTGGTTCTGGAAGCCGAGCCTGCTTGCGATTTCTCCGAGCTTGAGCGATTCGACCTGAAGCAGGTTTTTTGCCTGTTCAATCTTGAGTTTTTCGTGCAGGTTCTGGATTGTGTAGCCCGTGAGTTCCTTTGCGCGGCGCACAAGATGACTTTTGCTGACCGACAAATCCCTTGCCATTTTGTCCAAGTCTGTCATCTCGTTGAGGTGCTCCAGAAGATAATTTGTGATTTCGTTCGACTTGATTCCGTTCCGGATTTCGCCCGGTTCTTCCGGCAGGTTGAGAATTCCAATCAGCTGCTCGCCGCTCAAAAGCATGGGGCGTTCTTTTGTCCTTCCTTCTTTTATATAGACCGAATTGAGTGCGTTTGAAAGCAAAGTGCGAACCGTATCGTAAATCGAGATGTTCGGCGCTCCGATTTCGAGGAAAGCAAAGCCGAAATATCTGTCACTGTGATGAAGTATTTCGACCATGAACGAGTATCTTCTGCCCTGAGGAAAGAAATTCTTTGGGATGTAGGCCGGTTCCGTGATTTTGAACGGAAGTTTTTCCTGAATGTCGGCCGGTGGCTCGGGAAGAATCAGCTCAAGCTTTGTCGTGCCGAGGTCGCTGGTCATGTTGTCGCTTAAAGAGAGGATTATGCCCGGAATTCCCATTTCACTAAGCTGGTAGCGCAAGACATCCTGAATCTGCTTTCCGCTTGTCGCCGAGGCAAAATTGATGGCGATTTGGGAAAGGTTGTTCATTAAATAGGTGTCTTCGCGCGGGGCAAGCGTGTCGTATTCGATGAAGACTGAAGTGAGGGTTCTGAGCTGGTGGAAGACATTTTCCATGCGGCTGTTCTGCTCGGGATTGTCGCGTACGAGCGGGAGAATGATTTTTCGGAGGCTTGTTATGCTTTGTTGAATCTCGCTGTTCACGAAAACTGAATTCTTTCGCATGTTCTGCAAGACAGACTGGAACCAGCGCAGCATTTCGCTCGGATTTTTCTGTTGGTGCATGTCGTTGAAAATTGAATCAACGAGGGACCGAAGTTCTTCTTCGTTTTGGCGGGTGAAAATTGAGTGAAGTTCCTTGAGAATTGAATTCCGTAAATCGCTCTCGGACTTGGTTTTTAAAATTGAAGCTGATGAATCCTGCCAGTCCTCGGCTGACTGAACGACGCTCTGCTCAAAACAGCCGCAGGATTGCCTTACTAAAAGCGATGTCGGAACGAGAAGCGTGTCAAAATCAGTTTCCGGCGACATGATCCGGTCGATTAAAAGTTCCACGGAAGCATAGCCTCGCTTGAAATATTCGAGGTTCATCGTGGTGACGGGGGAGCGCGCAAAAACTCCGCTGTACTGATTGTTGAATCCTGTGATTGCCACATCTTTCGGGACGGAAATTCCGTGCTTGTCCAGTTCCTCAATGACTGAGGCGGCAATTAAATCGCTTGGCGTGACTATGCATTCGATTTCTTTTTTGTCCTTGAGCTCGTGTTTTGAAAGGAGGCGGTTCACGGCATCGGCAATCTCAGCGGAATTCATTTCTTTTATGAAGAAAATTGAGTCTTCCAGTTCATTGATTCCGTGGGTTTTGAGTTCATTTTTGTAACATTCCATTCGCTCGAGGTGGGGGCTGGAATTCTCGCTGCCGATGAAGGCGAATTTGTTGTAATTGTGCACCGAGACGAGGTGGTCCATCAAAATCGAGATTGAATAGGCGTTGTCAATGCGCACGGAAGGAATTCCCGGCAAGTCGAGGTAGCCGATGTCTACCATTGGAAGGGGCTTGATTGCATTGAAAGTCTGCTCGACGGTTTTTACATCAGTCAACTCGCAGAAAGATGAAGTCCATGTTACCAGGCCGTCAATCAACGGCCTTTTCATGAAACGGAAAGTCTTGGAATAGTGGGAGATGAAGTCGATGTCGTTGAAGAAGGAATACTTGATTGCGCCCGCAAAATTGATGAAGTTGAGGTCGTAGTCACTGGCGGCCTTGAGCATTCCGGCGATGTATTCCTGCCCGATGAAGGAGCGGAAGTCAGCGATTCCCGCAAAACCGAATGTGATTCTGTGCCCCTGATTTTTCTGTGACTGGAGAAATGCCCTGCGCCGGGAGATTCCGTTGTTCATACCATATTAGTATCTTATATTTGTCAGTGAAAATCAAATTTGTGTTTCTATTTTCACTTTCTTTTTTGATGTACAATCTTTAGAATAACCTAATTCATTATACTTGGAGGAAAACTTAATGAAAAAATTCGTTGCCATCCTCGTTGCCGCATGTGCCCTGTTCGCAGGCTGTAACAAAGGTAATGTTTCGGAAATCACTCTTTCTGGAACAGGCGTTAAAACACAGTCTTTCCCGACAATCCAGGCTGCCTTGGATGCAATCGGTGAAAAAGACGGAACTTTCACAATTCAGCTTCCAAAAGGAACTTACAATGAGGTTCTTTACTACAAGGGTGCCGCTGACATCACCCTTTCAGGATGCTCAGATGCTAAATACGGTGAAGATGTAGTAATCGCAATTGACAATAACGGTGACTTGCTTCGCTGTGACCGCACAAACGGTCAGAAAGCACGCTGTGTATTCGAGTTCGAGGGAACAGGAAACCTCACTCTTGAAAACCTCACAGTTCACAACACTTTCAAACGAAGCGAAAAGAAGGTCAACAACGGTCAGGCTGAGACAATCGGTTTCGACTCAACAGGAACTCTCGCCGCTTACAACTGTTCTTTCAAGTCATATCAGGATACACTCCGCATGACTGGAAAATCATGGTTCTACAAGTGCTATGTTGAGGGTGACACAGACTTCATCTGGATGGAATACTCTGGAAAAGTCGCTTTGTTCGAGGAATGTGAGCTTGTTTCTCTCTTCGACGAATTCCACACTGACCCGACATCTTACATCGGTGCTCCGCGAATGGATAAGGGCAACATCGCTCATAAAGGTCTCGTAATCTTCAATTCTTCAATCGCTTCACAGGACGGAGAAAAGACTTATCTTGCACGAACTCCTTGGAGCTCAGGCTATTACAGCCAGGTTGCTTTCGTTAATGACACAATCGCAAGCGGAAAAATCGAGACTTCCCTCTGGAAAGGCAAGGCTCTCACAGCTCACGGAATTCCTGAGACAATCATCGGATGGAAAATTGACCGAAAAACAGCTGATGCAATCGGCGCAAAGGTTGACGGCCGCAAGGACATTCTTTCTGAGGAAGCAGTTTCAAAAGAATTCAGCGGACGAGATTCAATCCTCAACCGCTACTATGACCTTTCTACACTCAAATACAAGAAAGACCTCGGCTCATACTGGGATGTCAAAAAACTCGCTTCTTCACACGGCTGGAAGGTTTCAAAAGATTCTTCAAAATCTCTCCTCGCTGGCGAAGAAAAAGCAACACGCACAGTTTACACATTCAGCGACACAAAACAGAACAAGGATGTAACTCTCGACGGATTCAATGTTGAGGGAGACAAACTCGTCGGATACCCGGGACAGAAAATCACATTCCCTGTAAAGGGCAAATCTGTCGTAAGCGTAATCGGATGCCTCGCTGGAAACGGTACAATCAAATCTGAAAAACAGGGTGAAGCATTCTATGACTTCAACACAGGTTCTTCTACAAAATTCGCAGAAAAAGCCTATGTCGTTTACGAAGGTGCTTCTACAATCACAATCACAGCTTCAGCAAAGACAACAATCTCAAAGATTGTAGTTGAGTCTGACAAAGCGGCTGAATTCAATCCTGTCACTTCAATTTCTGTTTCATCAGAAGACGATGCTGAAATGGTTTACGGAAGAAAGAGCCTTCAGTTCTATGCAAAACTCAATCCTCCGCGCCCGACAAATGCTGATTATGAATGGTCTGTTTCTGACCCGAGCGCAGCAAGCATCGACTCAACAGGTCTCCTCACGGCCGCTGAGCTCAGCGAAGACAAAGAGATTCTTGTCCGAGCCACAGCAAAAGATGAAAAAGCAGTTTCAGCAGAATTCAAGCTCCGCGTTTCTAAACCGGATCCAAACGCTGTAGGACTCACATGGCTCAACAGCCTCGATGCAAGCAATTCTCTCGCCGGAACTTCTGACAACGAGAATGTAGCAAAGGCAAACACAGCAATTCCTTCACCGGGAACATGGAAATTCAACGGTTCTAAAATCAACGCTGACTTCGCAAAAGGCGGAATCACATACACAGGATATTCTGGAACAATCGAAGGAAAAGACACCCTTTATGTTGACTTCCCGATTACCGCTGTTGAAGATCTTGAGATTTCAAAGATTGATGCCGCATTCGGTAACCACGGAACAAGCAATGTCGCAGTTTTGATTCAGGGAATTTCGGGCTCAAAGAAAACAGAACTCGTCCTTGATGAATCTCGTCAGGTTCGCTCAATAAAGAAGACTTATGAGATTGAGCCTTACACAATCAAAAAAGGCACGACAGCAAACATCCGTGTCGTTCTCTACGGCCGCGATGGAAACGGTGAATGTGCAATCGCAGGCGGCAAGGCACCGACTGTAGCGACAATCACACTTTCAGGAAGCAAAAAATAAATAAGCCGAAGTGCCGGGAAAACTCCCGGCGCTTTTTTTATAAAAAATCATTTTAAAGATACGGA
>JAEEGL010934028.1_pt1 | contig 10279 bp, 7 predicted proteins | sample 9134231 | NCBI WGS metagenome assembly JAEEGL01 (sample SAMN16246548, study PRJNA631951) | gut metagenome | biome: gut microbiome; feature: rumen; material: fiber-attached | host: Bos | place: Iran: Karaj | collected 2018-10
AATTGATTAACTTTGCAAACGAAACGAGATATGGCAAACGAAATTATTACAATAAACGAGTCTGAGTACAATGCAATTCTGCGACAGGTTGTCGCAGTTATTGAGGATTCGAAGGCTACTATTGCCAAGAATATCAATGTAAGCATTAACACTACACATTGGAAGATTGGTATGCTGCTCCATGAAAAGAAGCTGGAGAGTAAGCATGGTAGTGGAGTGGTGAACAGGCTTTCAGTTGACTTGAAGCAGATTTATCCAGAAATGGGAGTTTCGCCTAGAAATCTTTGGGACATGAAGAAATTCTATGAGCGTTTCAAGGATTGTGACGAGAAACTGCGACACGCTGTCGCAGTTTTGCCCTGGTGGAACACTCTGAAACTGATGAGCAAACTTGGAGATAACGATGAGGCTATCCTGTACTATGCACAAGAAACGGTGAAGAAAGGTTGGAACCGTGACTTGCTGTTGAATGCCCTGAAGATGAAAATGCATGAGAATCAGCCTGCCCCCATAGACAACAACTTTGAAAGAACTCTTCCTACAACACAGGCAGCTTACGCCAACGAGGTGTTTAGCAGCAAGTATAACCTGGGATTCCTTGGGGTGACAGAACCTATAGCAGAATTGGAACTGGAAGAAAGGCTTGTGAATAAAGTGAAGCAGTTCCTCTTAGAGTTAGGCAAGGGATTCACCTATATTGGTAATCAGTATGTGTTGGAATACAATGGTAAGGAAAGCAAGGTTGATTTATTGTTTTTCCATCGAGGCCTGCATTGCCTTGTCGCAATGGATTTGAAAATTGGTGAGTTCAAACCAGAATATGCGGGAAAGATGAACTATTACTTGTCATTACTTGACCGCTTGGAGCGCAGAGAGGACGAGAATCGCTCAATAGGTATCATCCTTTGTGCTGAGAAGGACAACATAGAAGTTGAACTTGCATTGGAAGATATGGGTAAGCCTATTGGCGTAGCAGATTATCAGTTGATTATTCCCAAAGACGAACTACAGAAAGTCATTAATGATGAAATAGAATCATACGAGAATGACAAAAGACTGGAGAAGGAAAGCGATTAGAAAAAATGTGCTATGTTTGGTGGATTCAAAAGAAATGATTACCTTTGCACCCGATGATGAGTCATATAACGGCTGGTGGCCCATCTTCGGGTGCTCATTGAATGCAATTTATAGCAGAATGAAGAATTGAGAACGGTCTCCAAATCGTAACCTCATTTTTCCTCAATTCCCCGCACTGCCTTTATATAAAGAAATCCTGCGAATTCTTACAAAGTTACGAAAAGTCAAGCGCAAAACAAAGGATTTTCTTCTTTTTTTTGCAAAGACAGGTTAAGTAAGTCGAAATTTCCCAGGAATGACGTTTTACCTGCGTCATTCCTGGGAAGAACAGATGATAGAAATATTTAGTTGCGGAAGACGAGGTCATCGCCAAAGGAGTCGACGACGATGGGCTTCTCGCGTGTTACTTCGCCGGCGAGCAGGCGGCGTGACAGCTCATTGAGCAGATGCTGCTGGATGGCGCGCTTCACTGGTCGTGCACCGAAGTCGGGATCGTAGCCAGCATCGGCCAGCCAACTGACGGCATGTGGCGTGACCTCCAGTTTGAAGCCCTGAGGTTCGAGCATCTTCTCCACGCGGTTTAGTTGCAATTGTACTACCTGTGCAATCTCCTCCTTCGTGAGCTGCTGGAAGGTGATGATTTCATCGATACGATTGAGGAACTCCGGTCGCATCGTCATACGAAGCTGGTCCATCGTGGCGTTTGAGGTCATGATGATGATGGTGTTCTTGAAGTCGGCAGTACGTCCCTTGTTATCGGTTAGGCGACCATCGTCTAGCACCTGTAGCAGGATATTGAACACATCGGGGTGTGCTTTTTCGATTTCGTCAAAAAGGACGACGCTGTATGGCTTGCGGCGCACGGCCTCGGTCAGCTGTCCGCCCTCGTCATAGCCTACGTATCCCGGAGGGGCACCGATAAGCCGGCTGACGGTGTGCTTCTCCTGATACTCCGACATGTCGATACGGGTCATCATCGTCTCGTCGTTGAAGAGGTATTCGGCCAGGGCCTTTGCCAGCTCGGTCTTGCCCACGCCCGTCGTTCCCATGAAGATGAACGAGGCGATAGGCTTCTTCGGGTCCTGAAGACCAGCTCGACTGCGGCGCACGGCATCGCTGACGGCCCGGATGGCCTCGTCCTGACCGATGACGCGCTTGTGCAGCTCCTGCTCCAGTTGCAGCAACTTTTCGCGTTCGCTCTGCATCATGCGGCTGACAGGAATACCCGTCCAGCGGGAGACGACCTCGGCGATATCGTCGGCAGTGACCTCCTCACGAACCATCCTGGGAGCGTGGGCGTCCTCGCCCGCACCGTTGAGTTGCTGTTGGATGGTGTTTATGTCATCCTCCAGTGCCTTCAGCTTCGAGTAGCGTATCTCGGCCACACGTCCGTAGTCACCCTCGCGTTCTGCACGCTCTGCCTCCAGACGCAAGTTCTCCATCTCCTGCTTGTCCTGCTGAATCTTATTGATGAGCTGGCGCTCGCCCTCCCACTTTGCACGGAAGTCTCGTTCCAGATAGCGCAGTTCGGCAATGTCCTTGTCCAGCTGGGCAATCTTCGGAGCATCACCTTCACGTTTGATGGCCTCGCGCTCTATCTCAAGCTGTGCTAGACGACGGGTAATCTCGTCGAGTTCTTCCGGCAGACTGTCGCGCTCCATGCGCAGCTTTGCAGCAGCCTCATCCATCAGGTCGATGGCCTTGTCAGGGAGAAAACGCTCGGTAATGTAACGCTCGGAAAGCTGTACGGCGGCGATACAGGCATCGTCCTGTATACGCACCTTGTGGTGGTTTTCGTAACGCTCCTTCAGACCACGTAGGATAGAGATTGCCGACAGTTCGTCAGGCTCGTCGACCATCACGGTCTGGAAACGGCGCTCCAAGGCTTTGTCCTTCTCGAAGTACTTCTGGTACTCGCTGAGCGTCGTAGCACCGATGCTGCGCAGTTCGCCCCGAGCCAGTGCAGGCTTCAGGATGTTGGCGGCATCCATCGCTCCCTCGCTCTTACCAGCACCTACGAGGGTGTGTATCTCATCAATAAAGAGGATGATACGGCCGTTGCTGCTTGTCACCTCGTTGATGACGCTCTTCAGACGCTCCTCAAACTCGCCCTTGTATTTCGCTCCGGCTATGAGTGCACCCATGTCGAGCGAATAGAGCTGCTTGTCCTTCAGGTTCTCCGGCACGTCGCCACGCATGATACGCTGTGCAAGACCCTCCACGATGGCGGTCTTACCAGTACCTGGCTCACCTATCAGAATAGGATTGTTCTTCGTGCGGCGCGACAGGATCTGCAGCACACGGCGAATCTCGTCATCACGACCGATGACCGGGTCGAGCTTTCCCTGCCGGGCCAGGTCGACTAGGTTCTTAGCGTACTTCTCCAGACTCTGGTAGTTGTCGTCGGCACTCTGGCTCTGTACCTTCTGTCCCTGACGCAGCTCCAGAATGGCCTGCCGCATATCCTTCTCTGTTGCCCCGGCATCCTTGAGCATACGGCTCACAGTGGTGTTCACCAAGAGGAGAGCCAATAGAATTGGCTCGCAAGAGACGTATTCATCATTCATTTGATGAGAGAGGTCTTCGGCCTTCTGTAGCACTTTTTGGCTGTCGTTAGAGAAGTAGGGGTTACCACCCTGCACACGCGCCAGATGCTGCATCTCTTGCTGGCATAGCATATCTATCTGCTGCGGGTTGACGCCCACTTTCTGGAAGATGAAGCTGGTCACGTCCTTGGCCTTCTCCATGAGTCCTTTCATCAAGTGTACGGGCTCTATGCTCTGCTGTCCGTTCCTTTGTGCAGTATTGACGGCCTGTTGCACCGCCTCCTGCGCCTTAATAGTGAATTTTTCCAGTGTCATGATTTTTCTCCTTTCTTTATGCTTTTATGAAAAATAGTTGTCCTTCTGTTCTTATGTCTAAAAACAAGTTCCTATGTCTGAGGAAACAAACAGCGTGCCGTAATCCCTCACTCTGCCAAAATGTCACCCTTCCTGCGTTCGAACCTACAAGACAGCGAAAAATATCAAATACCGACGTGATTTTATCAAATACCGACGGTATTTTTGTGAATACCGACGTGATTTTAATGAATACCGACGTGATTTTAACTTTGCCTCCGACCATTCACTCAGAGAGAACGGCACATTCCCATACTTTCACCGTACCTTCATCAACTTTACTTCGTAGGCGTGCGTAGTCAGAAACCAACACAAAATCTTGGAGAACCAGAACCGAAAGAGGATGACTGAGTAGCTTCAAATAGGCAGCAAATTGCTTAACATTTATAAAAATATAGGCAAAAGTCTTGCGGGAATGAAAAAAAGTACGTACCTTTGCAGCCCGATTGTATCTATAAACCAATTTATTAACAAAGAAATGAAAAAAGGAATTCATCCCGACAACTATCGCCCCGTCGTGTTCCGTGACATGTCCAACGGCGATATGTTCCTTACGAAGTCCACTGCAAAGAGTAATGACACCGTGGAATTCGCAGGTGAGACGTACCCAGTGATCAAAGTTGAAATCTCTAGCAGCTCGCACCCGTTCTACACCGGTAAGAGCAAGCTCGTGGACACCGCCGGACGTGTCGACAAGTTCATGAGCCGCTACGGTAAGGCTGCTAAGAAGTAACCACATACCACAAGAGAAACTTATGACTTGGAAGGTGTGTACAGGGTAGTTGCATATACCGTGTACACACCTTTTTCCCTTTAAAACTAATACTTGACAACCACTAACCCACCCTGCCTATGAAACGCTTCACAATGACAATGAGAACATTGCTCGTGCTCTTGCCAGCGGTGCTCTTCGTTGTGTCGTGCTCTGATAGCGACGACAATCTGGGTGGAGAAACGACTGATGCTGCAAACAATGTGAACCGCAACGATACCAGCAAGGAACCTTCGCTGGCAAGGTTGGAGTTCCCAAGGGTGAAGGGAGGTCACTCCCTGGTATTGATTCACTATACCAACGACTCCTACGGCATCAACTATTCCGTAGAGTGGGACACGGATAAGAAAGCACAGCGATGGTCGTGCTACCAGCTGGACAGCAAGACATTGCAGAATAATGCCAGCCGATACTCCTCGCAAAACAACCAGTATCCCCACGACCCATTGTTGCCCAACAATCAGTATCTGAGCCAGGACTGCTACTGGAACTCTGGCTATGACCACGGACACATCTGCCCGTCGGCCGACCGTCTCTATTCGGAAGAAGCCAACTACCAGACTTTCTTCCTGACAAACATGCAGCCGCAGTACAAGGCTTTCAATGGAAGCCTCAGCGGAAGCGATAAATACAAGAACGACTGGAGCCCTTGGTACAGGCTGGAAAGCCAGGTGCGCTCCTGGGCTAACGCTCAGTCCACGGAGACACTCTACGTGGTGAAGGGCGGAACGATAGAAGACGACCAGATTTTCCCCACCAAGATAAAAGGAGAGATGCTCGTGCCAAAGTATTTCTTCGTGGCATTGCTCCTGAAGAACAAGGAGGGCTACAAAGCCGTGGGATTCTGGATGGAGCACAAGGGAAGCTACGACCAGAAACTGCCGTTGGGCGACTATGCAGTGAACATCGAGGAACTGCAACGGCTCACGGGCATAGACTTTTTCTGCAACCTGCCCGACGACACCGAACAGCACGTAGAACAGCTGCCGGTCGACAACATCAGAAGGGCTTGGGGACTGTAGAATTGATAATTGATAATTGTAATAAATCGAAAATCGTAAATCAGTAAATCGAAAATGAAAACAATCTATGATTTCACTGTCAAGGACAGAAAAGGCAAGGACGTGTCGATGAAGGAGTATGCCAACGAGGTACTGCTCATCGTAAACTCAGCAACGAAGTGCGGTTTCACTCCGCAGTATGAGGAGCTGGAGAAACTCTACGAGAAATACCGCTCTGAGGGCTTTGTCGTACTCGACTTCCCCTGCAACCAGTTCGGACAGCAGGCTCCGGGCACCGATGAGAGCATCCATGAGTTCTGCAAACTCAACTTCGGCACTGACTTCCCCCGCTTCAAAAAGACAAAGGTGACTGGCCCCGATGCCGACCCGCTCTTCAAGTTCCTGGAGGAGCAGAAAGGCTTCGCCGGATGGGACATGGATCATCCCATTGCCCATATCCTCGACGACATGCTCTCGAAGGAAGACCCCGACTACAAGGAAAAACCATCCATCAAGTGGAACTTCACCAAGTTCCTCATCGACAAGAAGGGTAACGTCGTGAAGCGCTTCGAGCCTACGGAGAAAATAGAGGTTATCGCCGCTGAGATAGAGAAGCTGCTGCACTAAACACTAATTGTGGAAAAGCTTGATTCACTAATTGCGGAAAATTTTCGCTAATTATGGAAAATATTCACTAATTGTGGAAAATTTTCGCTAATTATGGAAAATATGGGAACTGGGCTTGTCGCTAAGGAAGATATGATAACGCAGGAGGAATATATGGATATGTATCTTGCGGTGGGTATGGCGTGGTATTCTCTTCAACTTTGGCGAGTCAAACCTGCATACAGAACGCTATCTCTTTCTTCCCTCCGAAGACCGTTTCGTAATGCTCAATAAGGATAACCTCCAAACCTATGTATCCCGCTGACATTTTCCCCAATTAAAATTATATTTTCCTTAATTTGCGATTCCTTTTTTCCCCAATTAGTGAATAGCATTTTCCCCAATTAGTGTTTGGCTCCAGTCAGATTTTGCGTTTATGGAAAGAGTTAAGTGTCTTATTATCGGTAGCGGCCCTGCGGGCTATACTGCCGCCATTTATGCCAGCCGCGCCAACCTGCAGCCCGTGGAGTACTGCGGTCTGCAGCCTGGCGGACAGCTGACGCAGACCACCGAGGTGGAGAACTTCCCCGGCTATCCCGAGGGCGTAGACGGCAACCAGCTGATGATGGACCTGCGACAGCAGGCCGAGCGCTTCGGTGCCGACATCCGCGACGGCGAGATTGTCAGCGTCGACTTTTCTGAGCGGCCCTACCGCCTCGCCGATGACAGCGGACGTGAGCTGCTTGCCGACACGGTGATTATCGCCACGGGAGCCTCGGCAAAGTACCTCGGACTGCCCGACGAGCAGAAGTATATGGGCATGGGTGTGTCGGCCTGTGCCACCTGCGACGGATTCTTCTACCGCAAGAAGACCGTAGCCGTGGTGGGCGGCGGCGACACCGCCTGTGAGGATGCCCTCTACCTGAGTGGTATCTGCAAGAAGGTCTATCTCATCGTCAGAAAACCATTCCTCCGCGCCTCGAAGGTGATGCAGCAACGTGTCATGGAGCGCGAGAATATTGAAATCCTCTTCGAGCACAACACCCTTGGCCTCTTTGGTACCGACGGAGTAGAAGGTGCCCATCTGGTAAAGCGCAAGGGTGAGGCCGACGAGCAGTTGGTGGACATCGCCATAGACGGATTCTTCCTTGCCATCGGACATAAGCCCAACACCGACATCTTCAAGCAGTGGCTCGATACCGACGAAGTGGGCTATCTGCTGAAGTTGAACGGCACTCCCCGCACGAAGCTGCCAGGCATCTTCGTAGCCGGCGACTGCGCCGACCCCACCTATCGACAGGCCATCACCGCCGCCGGTACGGGTTGCCAAGCCGCCATTGAGGCCGAGCGGTTCCTCATTGAATGAATTACTAACCCTTAAATATAAGAACTATGAAACCAACATTGTTTCTGCTTGCTGCTGGCATGGGCAGCCGTTACGGCGGCCTGAAGCAGCTCGATGGTCTGGGCCCCAACGGCGAGACCATCATGGACTACAGTATCTACGACGCCATCCAGGCCGGATTCGGCAAGATTGTATGGGTCATCCGCAAGGACTTCGAAGAGCAGTTCCGCACACAGATTCTCTCTAAGTATGAGGGAAAGGTGCAGTGCGAGCTGTGCTTCCAAGCCCTCGACGCCCTGCCCGAAGGCTTCTCTGTTCCCGAAGGCCGCGTGAAGCCTTGGGGTACGAACCACGCCGTGCTCATGGGCAAGGACGTTATCAAAGAGCCGTTCTGCGTCATCAACTGCGATGACTTCTATGGCCGTGATGCCTTCATGCAGATAGGCAAGTTCCTCGCCGGGCTGAAAGATGGCTCTAAGAACGAGTATGCTATGGTAGGCTTCCGCGTGAGCAACACCTTGAGCGAGAATGGTACCGTGGCCCGTGGCGTCTGTGCATACGACGAGAAACGCCATCTTACCGACGTCGTTGAGCGCACGGAGATTGTACGTTGCGCGGAGGACGGCTCACAGGCCGGAGCTGCCGACCAGCCCATCCGCTTCAAGGACGAGGAGGGCAAGTGGCAGGCTTTGGGCGAGAACGTTCCCGTGTCGATGAACATGTGGGGCTTCACGCCCGACTACTTCGAGCACTCAGAGGCCTACTTCAAGGAGTTCCTCAGCGACCCGAAGAACATGGAGAACCTGAAGGCCGAGTTCTTCATCCCCCTGATGGTGAACAAGCTTATCACCGACGGCACCGCCACCTGCGAGGTGCTCGACACCACAAGCGTATGGTTCGGCGTTACCTACGCCGCCGACCGCCAGGCCACCGTTGACCGCATCCAGAAGCTGGTCGACGACGGTGTCTATCCCAACAAGCTGTTCTAAGCATATACACATTTATATATTATATATAATAGAGGCGGCCACCTTCACGGGTGGCCCTTTATTATGACATTTGTTAAGAAAACAGTCGAAAAAGGTAACTTTTTATCAGTTTATTTGGTTTTTTAAATGTTTATTTGTACTTTTGCGGCCAAAATGCCTTATTGGGTTAAAATGCTTCAAAGAAAAGCATACATATTTTTATATAACTAACATTTTAATTAAACAAAAACGAGAGAGTATTTATGGAAAAAAGACTCATTACTTTGTTGGCAATGATGCTTCTCCTGATAGGAGGAGCCTTTGCTCAGACTAAAGTGAATGGTGTCGTGGTCTCGCAGGAGGATGGGCAACCCGTGGTGGGTGTGTCTATTCTCGTTGTGGGCACCAACGTAGGCACCGTGACAGGTTCCGACGGACGGTTCTCGCTGACTGTTCCCGATGGAAAGAAGATGCTCCGCATCTCGTATGTGGGCATGGAGACACTCGAAGTTAGCGCACGTCCCAACATGCGCATCGTGCTTCGCTCAGGCGACACCAACCTCGACGAGATTGTGGTGACGGCCATGGGCATCAAGCGCTCGGCCAAGGCCTTGGGCTACTCAGCCACAGCCATCGACGGCGACAAGATTGCCGAGGCCCGCACAGCCGACATCATGTCGAGCCTGCAGGGTAAGGTGGCCGGTGTGCAAATCAGTACCGCTGCCACTGACCCGGGTTCGTCGAACTCGGTCATCATCCGCGGTATCAGTTCGCTCAGCGGCAATAACCAGCCGCTCTATGTCGTTGACGGCGTGCCTATGAACAACTCTGCCGTCTATAGTAACGACGGTTTGAACACTGGCTACGACTTCGGTAACGGTGCCAACGCCGTGAACCCCGACGACGTGGAGAACATGACCATCCTCAAGGGTGCCGCCGCCACGGCCCTCTACGGCAGCCGCGCCGCCAACGGCGTAATACTCATCACCACCAAGAGCGGCAAGCAGCAGAAGGGACTTGGCATAGAGTACAACGGCGGCCTGCAGTGGGAGAGCGTGCTGCGCCTGCCTCAGATGCAGAACGATTTCGGTATGGGCTGGAACGGCGACAAGACCGACGACGAGAACGGCTCGTGGGGACCGAAGTTCGACGGCTCGACGCTGAAATACGGTACCGTCTATGACAACTCGCAGCAGATTAAGTCGTACTTGCCCATCGAAGACAACATGAAGGATTTCTTCGACACAGGCTTCCGCTACTCTAACAGCCTGTCGTTCAACGGCGCAACAGAAAAGAGCGACTACTTCGTGTCGTTCTCGCAGCTGAAGGACGACGGTATCATCCCCACCGACGCCGACAGCTACCGCAAGTACACATTCTCGGCACGCGGCTCGCACAAAGTGAAGGACCTGACCTTCAGCTCATCGCTGAACTATGCCTACCAGAAGAACAACTTCGTGCAAACAGGACAGGGCTTCGAGAACATGTACAACAGCATCATGCAGACACCTCGAGACATCGCCATCGTGGAGCTGAAAGACCTCTCGAACCCCTTCAACACCCCGGGCTACTACTACACGCCCTACTCGGTGATGAACCCATACTACATC
>JAEEGL011044172.1_pt1 | contig 10279 bp, 6 predicted proteins | sample 9134231 | NCBI WGS metagenome assembly JAEEGL01 (sample SAMN16246548, study PRJNA631951) | gut metagenome | biome: gut microbiome; feature: rumen; material: fiber-attached | host: Bos | place: Iran: Karaj | collected 2018-10
ACGGGCAGGAATCGGATCCCGCGCATGTTCATCTCCAGCACCAGCTCCAGGCAGGTGGCGGTTTCCTTGTCCTTCGCCGTCGGCTTGTCCATGCCCCGGATCGCCCGCAGCTTTTCCCGGCAGGTGTCGGGGGAAAGAATCATGCTTCCGGCGTCAAAGCCGTCCCCGCGCACGGTAAAGTAAGCGCAGTAGTAGGCCAGCGGCTCATGCAGCTTGAACCAGGCAACCCGCAGGCTCATGGTCACATAGGCGACTGCGTGTCCTTTGGGAAACATGTACTTGATCTTCCTGCAGCTGTCCATGAACCATTCCGGGACGCCGACCTCATTCATGGCCTGCTCCATCTCCGGCTTCAGGCCCTTGCCCTTCCGGACGCTCTCCATCGTGGTGAAGGCCATTTTGGGCTTCACGCCCTGGTCCATCAGATAGTTCATGATATCATCCCGGCAGCAGACGCATTCGCTCAGGGTCGCCGTGCCGCTGGCGATGATTTCCTGCGCGTTCCCCAGCCATACGTCCGTGCCGTGGCTCAGTCCGGAAATCCGGAGCAGCTCCTCCATCGTGCTCGGCTGGGTTTCCTGCAGCATGCCGCGCACGAATCCGGTTCCGAATTCGGGGACGCCGTAGGTTCCGGTGTTGCAGAGGATATCCTCCTCGGTCAGCCCGAGCGCCGCGGGAGAGGTAAACAGGCTCCGGACGCCGGGATCGTCCAGCGGCACATCCTGGAAGTTCACGCCGGTCAGCATTTCCAGTTCATGCATCATCGTGGGATCATCGTGCCCCAGGCAGTCCAGCTTCACCAGGATGTCATGCATGCTGTTAAAGTCGAAATGCGTTGTCGTGAAGTCGCTTTCCAGATCGTCCGCCGGATGCTGTACGGCGGTGAACTCGCAGATATCATATTCCTGGGGAACCACCACCATGCCGCCGGGATGCTGTCCGGTTGTCCGCTTGACCCCCGTGCATTCCGCCGCCAGGCGCATTTTTTCCGCGTTCCCCGCCTGGATTCCGCGGTCCTCCAGATAGTGCATCGCGTATCCGTAAGCCGTTTTGTCCGCCAGGCCCGAGATGGTTCCGGCCCGGAAGACGTGATCATGCCCGAACAGCTCCTCCACGTAGTGGTGGGCTCTGTTCTGGTATTCTCCGGAGAAGTTCAGATCGATATCCGGCACCTTGTCTCCCTCAAAGCCGAGGAAAACCTCGAAGGGAATATCAAATCCGTCCTTGGTCAGTCGCTTCCCGCAGATCGGGCATGCCCGGTCCGGCAGGTCCACGCCCACGTGATACCTGCTCTTGTCCACGTCGAAAAAGCCCTTATGGCAGGTGGTGCACCGATAGTGCGGAGGAAGGGCGTTCACTTCCGTAATTCCGCACATCCGGGCGACCAGGCTGGATCCGACCGAACCCCGGGAACCCACCAGATATCCGTCCTTCAGGGATCGGGATACCAGCCGCTCCGCGATGTTGTACAGGGTGCAGTAGCCGTATCCGACGATACTCTTCAGTTCCTTCTTCAGCCGGGCCTCCACGTTCTCCGGCAGCGGAGATCCGTACAGCTCCTCGGCCGTATCCCAGGTCATTCGCTGGATGTTTTCCTCCGCATCGTCCCAGTAGGGCTGGAAGGTATCCTCGCCCTTCGGGTGTTTCGGAAAGAGGCTGATCTCCTCCACCATCTCCGCGATTTTCCGCGGATTGGTGATGACCACTTCCTTCGCCTTTTCCTCCCCCAGGTAGGCGAATTCCTGCAGCATCTCGTCCGTGGTTTTGAAATACAGGGGCGGCTGCTGTTCTGCGTCCGCATAATCCATGCCCGCCTGAATCACAGCCCGGCCCACCGCGTCCTTGGGATCCAGGAAGTGGACATCTCCTGTCGCCACCACGGGCTTTCCTGTCTTTTCCCCCAGCCGGACAATGACCCGGTTCAGTTCGCGCAGGTCTTCCTCGGTCTTGACATAGTCCTCCCGCAGCAGGAAGGCATTGTTCCCGATGGGCTGAATTTCCAGGTAATCATAGAAGCCGGCGATCTCCTCGAGCTTCTCTTCGCTCTCCCCCGCCAGCACGGCTCTGAACAGCTCCCCCGCCTCGCAGGCGCTGCCCAGGATGAGCCCTTCCCGGTATTTCTGGATTTCCGTCCGGGGCATATGGGGCTGCCGCCGGAAGTACTCCAGATGGGAGATGGAAACCAGCCGGTTCAGGTTCACCAGTCCCGTCCGGTTTTTGGCCAGCAGGATGATATGCCAGCTGGTGCCGATGGCGCCGCCGCGCAGGCCCTTGTTCAGTTCCTCCAGGGTATGAATTTCCGGAAATCTTTCCGCGGTTTCCTGAAACATCCGCTGCAGGCACTGCGCGGTCGCTGTCGCGTCATGCACGGCCCGGTGGGCGTTCTTCAGGCTCACGCCCAGGTGCTTGCACAGGCTGCCCAGCTTGAAGCTCTTCATCTGGGGATACAGTTTTCTCGCATAGGTCAGGGTATCCAGCACCGGGTTTTCGAAGTGCATGCCCAGCCGCTTCAGTTCCGTCCGCAGCAATGCCGCGTCAAAAGCGCTGTTATGGGCGGCGATGGGGCAGTCCCCGATAAAGGCCATCAGCTTCGGCAGCATCTCCTCCGCCCGGGGCTTTCCGCTCAGCATGGCGTCCGTGATGTGGGTCACTTCGGTGATCTTCGGCTTCAGCGGTTCTCCGGGATCCACCAGCTCCTCGAAGGAATCCACAATGGTTCCCTTCTCCAGCTTCACAGCGCCGATCTCAATGATCCGGGCGGAGGACGTATTCAGCCCGGTGCTTTCAAAATCCAGCACCACAATCGGCCCGTCATAGGGCCTTTCGTCAGCCCGCTCCGTGATGTCTCTTTCGTCAATCAGGTATCCCTCGCATCCGGGGATCAGCCGAATCTTGCCTTTCGCGGCCCGGAAGGCGGCCGGAAAGCTCTGCAGGACCCCGTGATCCGTCACGGCCACCGCGGGATGTCCCCATTTCACCGCCCGGGCAATCAGGTCCCCGACCGGTGTCAGCGCGTCCATGGTGGACATATTGGTATGCATGTGCAGCTCGACCCGCTTTTCCTCCGCGGTATCCTGCCGCTCCTCCTTCTCCATCTCCACCATGTCCCGTACCATGATGGTCAGCTCCCTGGAAAAGGTATCATACTGGCATTCCCCGCGGAGCTTCACGTTCATGCCCTCTTTGATCCGTGCAATCCTGTCGCTGACAGCCTGGCGCTGTTCGTCCGTGATGGGCGGCAGGCTCTCCGCCTCGTTCTTTCCCACCCGGCGTCCCCTGTACCGCAGAAACACCTTGCACAGGATGGAGCTCGTATAATCCGTCACGGCGAAGGAAAGCAGGACGGTTTCCCCGCCCTTCAGCTCCTTCGTTTCCTTCAGGAAGATATCTCCCTGAACGACGACCAGCCCGCTCTCGCTGGTCAGCTCCTTGATATCCACCGGATGATCTGCGACCGAACGGCCCAGAATCGGTTTCCCGCTGATCTGATCGCTCATCTCCGGGATCGGAATGCCTGTTTCCAGTGCGCTTTCCGCATTCCCGGTTTTCGGGGGCGTCCGGGGAGCAGCGGCGGAATCGGCTTTTTCCCGGGCCGGCTGTTTCCGTTTGGCGGGCGCTTCCGCCGGTTTTTCCGCGGTATATCCCGTTCCGTACCGTTCGGCCATCTCCGCCCTGGTGACGGTCATCAGGCTCGCCGCCCGTTCCCGGCGCATCTGTTCCAGCTTCGCTTCCCGGTCTCCGGCCAGGGTGGTCTCGATGATGACGCTGGCGTCAAAAATCTCCCGGATCGCGGTCGCCAGCCGGTTGGTGATATTGTTCTTCCCCATATACTGCAGGGAGAATTCATCCGGAAAAGTGAGGGTGATCCGGTTTCCCTGGCAGTTCCAGTCAATGCTCGGCAGCCAGGCCATCATGGCCGGATAGTTCCGCCGCAGGAAATCGGTCAGCACGCGCCGGTAGGCGCCGATATCCTGCAGGAAATGATCCCGCAGGGCAGGACTCACCACCCGGACCGCCAGCGGCCGCCCGGGAAATACCTCCCGCAGGATCCGCTCCAGCTGCAGGAATTCCTTCTCCCCCACCAGCTCCGTACTCTCGAAGGTAATATATGTTTTTTTCAGAGATTTGACATAGGTTGCCCGGGGTGCGCTCAGCTTGCCGGCCAGTCCCGGAATCTCCCGGACAATCCTGCTGATCAAATCCTCGTAGCTCATTTCACTCTCCGTCCCGTGCCTGAACCATTTCCCGGACCTTCCGGATCAGAATCTCTCCCAGGTCTCCTTCCACCCGGACAGGTTCCTCGCCCTTCACAAAAAGCATCCCCGCGCCGTTGCCGCCGCCGGCAATGCCCACGTCCGCCTCTTTGCCTTCGCCCAGGCCGTTGACGATGCATCCCATCACAGCGACCTTCAGCGGAACCCGGATATCGCTCAGCTCCCGTTCCACCCGGGCGCCGATCTCCGCCACCGGGATCCCTGTCCGTCCGCAGGTCGGGCAGGCAATCAGCTGGACGCCCCTGGTCCGCAGATCCAGTGCCCGCAGGATATCCCATCCTGCCTTCGCCTCCGGAACCGGGTCGCCACTCAGGCTCACGCGGATGGTGTCCCCGATGCCGTCCACCAGCAGCGCGCCGATGCCGATCGCGCTCTTCACGGTGCCCTGCCCCGGCAGCCCGGCTTCCGTCACCCCCACGTGCAGCGGATAATCGCATTTCTGATGCGCCAGCCTGTATGCGGCCACCGTCAGCCGTACGTCGCTGCTCTTCATGCTCAGGACGATATCGGAAAATCCGGCCTTCTCCAGCAGGCGGGCATGTCCCAGCGCGCTTTCCACCAGGCATTCCGGTGTCGGTCCGCCGTATCTGGCCAGCAGCTCCTTCTCCACGGATCCGCTGTTGACCCCGATCCGGATGGGGATATGGTGCGCTTTGGCGCAGTCCGCCACGATCCGGACCCGCTCCTCGCCGCCGATGTTCCCGGGATTGATCCGCATCTTGGCAATGCCGTTCTCCATGGCCCGGACAGCCAGCCGGTAATCAAAGTGGATATCAGCCACCAGCGGTACCGGGCTCCCGTCCACCAGGTCGCGCACCGCCTCCGCGCAGGCCGCATCATAGACGCTCACCCGGACCAGGTCGCATCCCGCCTCCGCCAGCGCCCGGATCTGCGCCAGCGTTGCTTCCACATCCCGTGTATCCGTATTGGTCATGCTCTGCACCAGGATCGGGTTTCCCCCGCCCAGGCTGAGCTTTCCGACTTTGACTTCCCTGGTCATATTTTTTCCCTTCCTATCGTATCAGCTTCAGAATGTCCTTGAACGTCAGTACCGCCATAAGCCCCAGCAGCAGCACCATTCCCGCCGTATGCACGATGGCTTCCTTCTCCGGCGGAACGGGCTTGCCGCGGATCACTTCGATGATCCCGAAGATCAGCCTGCTCCCGTCCAGTCCCGGAATCGGCAGCAGGTTCATCAGCCCCAGGTTGATCGAGATGGAAATCAGCATCTCCAGGAATGCCTGGAACCCGCCCGTCCGCACCTCCGTGGACACGATGGAGATGATGCCCACCGGCCCGGAGGTGTTTTCGATCCCCTCCCCGGTGGTCACCAGGTTCTTCAGGGCGTTCAGGATCAGTCCGCTGGCCCGCCAGCACATCTGCGCACTGGCCGCAATCGCCCCGGGCAGATTTGTTTTTTCCGTCTCCAGCCGGTACTGTCCGCCGACGGTCACCCCGACCATCATCCGCTCCTCTTCCTCATTCCAGGCCGGGGTCAGCTCCAGCTGCAGCTCTTCCTCTCCGCGCCTGACGGTCACCTGCATGGCCGGATCTCCCTGACGGTATCCCGCGATGGTTCCCAGCAGGGTCTCCGTGGTGCCGTCCAGCATGTTCTTTCCGTTGATGGACGTAATAATGTCTCCCGCCTGCAGGCCCGCATCCCAGGCCGGCCCCGCCGCGTTGACGTCCATGATGTAGGGATCCACCCCCGTGACGGTGCTGATCCCGCTGACCAGATAAAACCCCGCCGCCAGCACGAATGCCAGCACGAAGTTCATCATCGGTCCCATCAGGATCACGAACAGCCGTTTCCACACGCTGTGGTTCGGAAACAACCGGGGATCGTCTTTGGACAGCTTTTCCAGGGAGTCCTCCCCGTAAAAGCTGCAGTACCCTCCCAGCGGAATCGCCCGGATGGCGAAGGTCGTCTCGTATTTCCGGCTCTTCCATCCGAAAATCTTCGGTCCGAAACCCACTGCAAACTCAGCCACGTCGATATGCATCCACCGCGCTGCCCAGAAATGGCCCATCTCGTGCACCACGATCAGGATTGCCAGCAGCAGCAGCGCCAGCAGGATAAACAGGATATTCATTTTCCGCTCACAACCTCCCTGGCTTTCCGGTCGGCCTCAAAAATCTCTTCGATATTCCGCGCCGGCAGCCCTGCAAGCCGGTTCATGGCCCGGTCCACATGCTCATAAATCTCCCCGAAGGTGATTTCCTCCCGCAGGAACCGGGCGACAGCCTCTTCATTGGCTCCGTTCAGCACGGTGCATGCCGCGCCCCCTGCCCGCAGCGCTTCCCGGGCCAGGCGGAGAGAGGGAAATTTATCCTCGTCCGGCTCCTCGAAGGTCAGCTTTCCCAGCCGGAAAAGATCCGGCGCTTCCACGCCTGTGCTCATGCGCTCCGGATAAGCCATGGCGTATCCGATGGGCACCCGCATGTCCGGTACGCCCAGTTGCGCGATCACCGCCCCGTCCTCAAAAACGACCGCGCTGTGTACGATGCTCTCCGGATGGACCACCACCTGAATCCGGTCCTCCGGGATGTCGAACAGCCATCGGGCTTCCATGATCTCCAGCCCCTTGTTGAACATGCTGGCGCTGTCGATCGTGATCTTCGCCCCCATATCCCAGTTCGGATGCTTCAGGGCCTGCGCTCTGGTCGCTCTTCGGATTTCCTCCTTCTTCCAGGTGCGGAAGGGCCCGCCGCTGGCCGTCAGCAGGATCCGGGTCAGCCGGTTCGGTCCGGCTCCCTGCAGGCACTGGAATACCGCGCTGTGCTCGCTGTCCACGGGAAGAATCGGCTTTCCTTTCTCCCGGGCCTTTTCCATCACCAGGTGGCCGCCGGTCACCAGCGCTTCCTTGTTGGCCAGCAGCACCTGCCGTCCGGCATCCAGCGCATCCATCACGCTCTGCAGCCCGGCAATCCCGACGATGCTCACCAGCACCTGATCCGCTTCCGCCTCTGCGGCCGCGGCATGGAGCGCCTCTTTTCCGCTCATCCACCGGCAGAACCGCAGGTCCTCCGGGATCTCCTCGGGAGAAATCCCGTCCAGTAGGCCGGCCATGGCCGGCCGGAACTGCCGGACCTGCTCAAACAGCTTCTCCCGGCTGCTCTTCGCCGTCAGCGCGGTAACCCGGTAGCTTTCCGGATGCCGTGCGCAGATGTCCAGCGCCTGCGTTCCGATGGATCCCGTAGATCCGAGAATTGCGATTTTTTTCATGCGTTACCCCACTAATATTCGGTAGCAGAACACCAGCACCGCCATGAACAGCACGCTGTCCAGCCGGTCCAGCATTCCCCCGTGCCCCGGGAACAGGTTGGAAAAATCCTTGATTCCGCTGTGCCGTTTGACCAGGCTCGCGAACAGATCTCCGATCTGCCCGACCGCGCCGCCCAGCAGTCCCAGCAGCAGGTACTCCCAGGCCGTTGGCAGCTTCGCCAGCGTGGCCGCGTTGCAGGTCACTGCCGCGATTCCCCAGACGATGACCGCCGCAAGTACGCTGCCGCCCAGACCGCCGATGGCGCCCGCCACCGTCTTATGCGGGCTCACCGGAGGGCAGAGCCTCTTTCCGCCCACCGCGCTGCCGATGAAAAGAGCAAAGGTATCCCCCAGCAGCGGCACCGCGAAGGTCAGTGTGATCAGGACCACCTCCACGGCCTTCTGATCCACCAGGCTCAGGGCCACCAGGCACAGCCCCGGCAGCACGACCGTCAGGATCGGCAGCGCAGACATGGCCAGATCTGTCAGGTCGGGGGTTTCGCGGAAAATGATCTGGGCGGACATGCACAGCAGGCACAGCGTCATCATCGGCACCAGGGTTCCGCTGCCGAAGATCCGCGTCAGCGGTACGCTTCCCAGCAGTACAACCCAGGCCGGCCAGCTGACGACCCGGTGCCCGGCCAGCGTCAGGGCATGGTATTCCTCCCAGGCTGCAAATCCGATGCAGATCAGCGTTGCAATCGCCATACCCCAGCCCGGCAGGCACAGCAGCACCACCAGCAGCAGAATCAGCAGCGCGCCCGTGATGATCCGCTGTTTCATGTCCCCTCTCCTCCTTGATCTGCCCCGTTCTCTGCCGTACTGTCCCGTCCGCCGTACCGCCGGTCCCGCCGTCCGAAGGCGGCCAGGCACCGGTCATATTCGGCGACGGTAAAGTCCGGCCAGAGCACCTCCGGGAAAATGAATTCCGCGTAGGCGTTCTGGTACAGCAGGAAATTGCTCAGCCGCATCTCCCCGCTGGTCCGGATCAGCAGATCCACGTCCGGCTGTCCCCGGGTGTAAAGATGGTCGGAGATCGTCTGCTCGGTGATCTCCTCCGGCTGCATTTCCCCGTCCCGGACCATCCGGGCAATCTCCGCCGTGGCCCGCACCAGCTCCGCTCTGCTCCCGTAGTTGACGCCGATGTTCAGGTGCAGTCCCGTATTTCCTGCCGTCCGCTGCTCCGCCTCGATCAGGGTTTCCCGCTGCTTCGCCGGCAGCGCGCTTTTATCCCCCAGGATCAGGATGCGCACATTCTTCTCGCAGAGCTCATCGATCTCGCTGGCAAAGAAGTCGAGGATCAGCTGCATCAGGGCCGCCACTTCCTCCGCCGGCCGGCTCCAGTTTTCCGTGGAAAAGGCATAAAGGCTCAGCGCTTCGATGCCCAGATCGTCCGTGTGCCGGATAATCTCCCGCAGCGTTTCCGTCCCCTGCCGGTGCCCCCTGGAGACATTCAGCTTATGTTTTTTGGCCCATCTCCCGTTCCCGTCCATGATGATGGCCACATGCCGGGGCAGCCGGGGTTCTCCGTCCCCGTCTCCGTCTTGTCTCCAGATGTTCCAGAAAGCCTTCAGCTGTCTTGCGTTCATGGTTCTTCCCTCTTGCTTCGTCACGGTCCGGCTGCGCCTGTTTTGAAGAAAAAAGCGCGGACTTTCGGTCAAAAAGCCGCGCGTTTTTGAATCTCATGCGTCTCAGACCGCCATGATTTCCTTTTCCTTGGCGGCGTAAATCGCGTCCACATCCTTGATGGCCTTGTCTGTGATTTTCTGCAGATCCTCTTCAGCCTCGTGCTGGTCATCTTCGGTAATTTCGCTGTTCTTCTTCAGCTTCTTGATCTGCTCCATGGCGTCCCGCCGAATGGATCTCACTGCAACCTTGGCTTCTTCAGCTGCCCGGCTGGCCTGCTTGGTCAGGTCCTTGCGGCGTTCTTCGTTCAGCTCCGGGAAAACCAGCCGGATCACCTTGCCGTCGTTGGAAGGATTGATTCCCAGATCGCTGGTCTGGATGGCCTTCTCGATGGGCGTAATCATCTTCGGTTCCCATGGCGCGATCACCATCAGCCGCGCTTCAGGCACGGAGATATTCCCGACCTGGTTGATGGGGGTGGGCGTCCCGTAGTAGTCCACCATAATCCGGTCCAGCACCTGCGGATTGGCCCGCCCGGCACGAATGCTCTGCATATCCCGTTCATAGACGCTGCAGGTCTTGGCCATCTTTTCTTTTGCGGTGTTTAATACATCATCCACCATTTTCGCTCCGCCTCCTTCCCTCTGTTGAAAGGGAGTTTCGTTCTTTGCTGCATATTATACCCGTTTTTCCCGGGCTTGGCAATCCTTTTCCGCCTTCATGGAGAAAATGGAGAAAATTCCGGCCGGGGCCCGCCGGAAACAGAAAAACCGGCCGAAAGTGCCATTGCTTCAGGCCGGTTTTGCGTGATTTGCCGTGCGGAATCGTTATTCCGCTCTCCTGATGTCTTCAGGCCGGATTTTCCCCTATTTGCTGTGCGGAACCTTTCTTCCGTCCTCCTGCTAACACCTGGGCATTCCGGATGCCGGGTGTCCGGATATCCGAAAAATTATCGAACCGGTTTGATGCTCAGATTGACGCCCAGGATTTCCTCCAGATCCACCACCGTCCAGCTGCTGCCGGGATAGAATCCGACCGTCCGGGTGGTGTCATAACCGGCTTCCTTCATCTCTTCGATGATGGCGTCCCGCTGATCCCCCACCTCGAAGGACAT
>JAEEGL011626230.1_pt1 | contig 10279 bp, 7 predicted proteins | sample 9134231 | NCBI WGS metagenome assembly JAEEGL01 (sample SAMN16246548, study PRJNA631951) | gut metagenome | biome: gut microbiome; feature: rumen; material: fiber-attached | host: Bos | place: Iran: Karaj | collected 2018-10
CAAGCAGTCAACTATACTTAATGATTAAACTGATAACATTCTTCCGACAATCAATGCTATTTAAAATACAAGCTTTAATTTACTCAGATAACAATAATTAGCTATCACTCATTGTCATTGTTATCATCAGAGTCAGTGTTTTCACCAGCTGTATCAGATTCTGAAGGAACAGAATCTATATCATCGGTTTCATCCATTGAATCCGGATCTTCATCCGCATCAGAAAATTCATCAGATGATTCAGAGTCAGGATATTCGCCGGGAGCAACGGGGGTGCCAACGGGCTGGTCGGCGTCCTCTATCTTTTCACGGACTTTGGCGATGCGGGCTACCTTTACGCCTTCGGCCACGTTCATCATCTTTACTCCGGAGGTGATGCGGCTATGGACAGGGATTTCGCTCATGCTTACCTGGATAATGATACCGCCGGTGGTGATCATCATTATCTCATGGTCATCTGTTACTGCTTTTACGCCGACTACATCACCGGTCTTTTCGGTGATCTTGTAGCACTTGAGACCTTTGCCGCCGCGCTTCTGCATCCTGAATTCTTCCAGTTCAGAACGCTTGCCTATACCATTTTCAGAAACAATGAGAAGGGAGTCTCCCTGATGATCAAGCTGCATTCCAACTATTTCATCATCGTCGTTAAGTTCCATACCCTTAACGCCCATGGTATCACGTCCAAGGCATCTTACATCCGTCTCAAGGAAGCGTATACACATACCTTTCTTTGTAACAAGGAAAATATGTGTGTCTTTATCAGTCTGCTTTACTTCTATGAGTTCATCGTCATCACGCAGGTTAATAGCGATAAGGCCGTTCTTCCTTATGTTTGCAAAATCCATTATGGAAGTCTTCTTTACAATACCTTTTCTTGTAACCATGAAAAGATTTTTGCCCTCTTCAAACTTCTCTATAGGGATAACTGCTGAAATCTTTTCCTCAGGCTGCAGCTGGAGGAGATTGATGATTGCCGTACCCCTGGCAGTCCTTCCGGCCTCGGGTATTTCATATGCCTTCAGCATATATGCACGGCCCCTGTTGGTAAAGAACATGATGTGATTATGGGTAGAGGTCATGAGAAGGTCTTCTATAAAATCATTGTCGATTGTCGTCATTCCCTTGATGCCCTTGCCGCCACGACCTTGGGTACGGAAATTATCGACAGTCATTCTCTTAATATAGCCGAGGCTGGTCATAGCAAGAACAGTATTTTCAAGAGGAACAAGCTCCTCATCACGGATTTCGGAATCGTCATAGGTGATAGCTGTCCTTCTGTCATCACCAAACTTATCTGCAATCTGTGTGATCTCTGTCTTGATAACACCGAGCAGAAGCTTTTCATCCGCAAGGATTGCCTTGAGTTCTGCAATAAGCTTAACAAGCTGTGCATGCTCATCCTCAAGTTTTGCTCTTTCCAAACCGGTAAGAGCTCTCAAACGCATCTCAACAATAGCATTGGACTGGGCTTCGGAAAGACCGAACCTTTCCATGAGCTTTGCCTTTGCTTCCTGTGTATTCTGGCTACCACGAATGATGCTTATTACTTCATCAATATTATCAAGTGCTATAAGCAGACCCTGTAAAATGTGGTCTCTTTCCTCAGCCTTATTAAGGTCGTACTTAGTCCTTCTGGTAACTACATCCTCCTGATGCTTTAAGTAATAGGTAAGGAGCTCAAGAAGGTTCATTACCTTAGGCTGATTGTCGATAAGTGCAAGACTGATCACACCAAAAGTGGTCTGCATGTCAGTATGCTTGTACAGCTTTTTCAGAACTATATTTGCATTAACGTCTCTTCTGATTTCGATAACTACACGCGTACCTTCACGGCTGGACTCATCGCGGATAGCTGTAATACCGTCTATCTTTTTGTCTCTTACGAGGTCTGCGATCTTCTTGATCATGTTTGCCTTGTTTACCATGTAAGGCAATTCTGTAACTATGATTTGTGTCTTGCCGTTGGGGAGAGTTTCGATATTTGAAACACCACGTACAAGTATCTTGCCACGTCCTGTACGATATGCTTCCTTGATGCCTCTTGTACCAAGAATCTGTGCACCAGTAGGGAAGTCAGGTCCGTGTACTATAGACATGAGTTCATCAATAGAAGTTTCCCTTCCTTCTTCTATGCGGTTATCTATTATCTTTACGACTGCACCGATGATCTCTCTTAAGTTATGAGGAGGTATGTTTGTCGCCATACCTACGGCAATACCTGTAGTACCATTAACTAAGAGATTAGGGAATCTGCTGGGAAGAACCGTAGGCTCTGTCTCAGTTTCATCAAAGTTAGGAACAAAATCAACAGTGTCCTTTCCGATATCACGAAGCATTTCCATAGACATCTTAGAAAGCCTTGCTTCCGTATATCGCATTGCAGCTGCACCATCGCCATCCACTGATCCGAAATTTCCATGACCGTCTACAAGAGGGTAGCGGAGGTTCCATTCCTGTGCCATATTTACCAAAGCACCATATATGGAAGAGTCACCATGTGGATGATATTTACCCATAGTATCACCGACGATACGGGCACATTTAGGAGGCGGCTATCCGGCTCGTTATGAAGCTCTATCATAGAGTAGAGTATTCGGCGCTGTACCGGCTTCAAACCATCACGCACATCAGGCAGGGCACGGGAAGCAATTACGCTCATGGCATAATCAATGTAATACTTCTCCATGGTCTGCTTCATGTCTACTTCCTGGATTTTGTCAAAAACTTTATCATCCATTTTTTTCCTCTTTCTGTCGCTTTAGCGGCTGTGCACTCTCGCACAAAGAAAACTAACACAATTTTGTCTTATCTTTATCATCATAACTGATTATTAAAAATAAGAAATTTATATTTTTGTTTCTAAAAATTATTGTTATATCCTTTATATAACAGTTTACTTTGTTATATTATTACTATAACACATCACATATTACGGATATTTATACTATCAAATATCCAGATTCTGAACATACTTAGCATTTGCTTCTATGAAGTCGCGGCGTGGCTCAACCTTGTCACCCATAAGAGTAGTAAAGGTCATATCGAGTTCTGTTTCTGCCTCTTCATTCATATTAACGCGAAGAAGTACGCGGCGTTCAGGATCCATGGTTGTTTCCCAAAGCTGCTCAGCATCCATTTCACCAAGTCCTTTGTAACGCTGTATCTTATTATTTTGATCACGTCCTACTTCATTCAATATCTGTGCAAGCTCTTCATCCGAATACGCATACCAGATTTTTTTATTTTTCTCCAACTTATAAAGAGGAGGTTGTGCAAGGAATACATGTCCTTGCTTTATAAGCTCCGGCATGAAACGATAAAGGAAGGTGAGCATAAGGGTTGCTATATGTGCACCATCCACATCGGCATCGGTCATGATGATTATCTTATTATAACGAAGCTTTGAAATATCAAAGTCTTCATGTATGCCTGTACCAAAAGCTGTGATCATTGCCTTTATCTCTGCATTACCGAGTATCTTATCGAGTCTTGCTTTTTCCACATTAAGAATTTTTCCTCTAAGTGGAAGTATTGCCTGGGTTGCTCTTGATCTCGCACTCTTAGCAGAACCGCCGGCGGAATCTCCCTCAACTATGTAGATTTCACAGTTTTCAGGATTTCTGTCAGAGCAGTCTGCAAGTTTACCGGGAAGGGCAGCACCGTCAAGAGCGGTCTTTCTTCTGGTAAAATCCCTTGCTTTTTTTGCAGCTTCTCTTGCACGCTGTGCAGTCAACGACTTATCTATAATAAGCTTTGCTACTGCAGGATTCTGTTCAAGGAAGTAAGTAAACTGTTCACTTACAATACTGTCTGCAGCAGTACGAGCGATTGAATTTCCGAGCTTCTGCTTGGTCTGACCTTCAAACTGAGGATCTTCTATCTTTACGGAAATAATAGCGGTCAATCCTTCACGAACATCTTCACCTGTAAGATTAGGTTCATTCTCCTTTATCAGCTTATTCTTTTTTCCATAGTCATTAAGTATCCTGGTAATAGCACGCTTGAAACCATCTACATGCATACCGCCTTCAGGGGTATTTATATTATTAACATATCCGTATATCATCTCGTTGTAGCCGTCATTATGCTGCATTGCTACTTCGACATATACATCGTTTCTTGTTCCCTCAAAGTAAAGGATTTTATCATATAAAGCAGTTTTATTTTCATTGAGGTACTTAACGAATTCTTTTATGCCGCCTTCATAATAAAACTCGTCTGAACGGTCCCCGGCATCATCACGCTTATCCGTCAATATTATCCTGAGTCCCTTGGTAAGGAAGGCCATCTCCCTGAAACGCTGCTTCAATGTATCATAATCAAAAACAGTATCTTCAAATATCTCAGGATCAGGAAGGAAGGTTACTTTTGTTCCTGTCTTTCCTGCTTCACATTTACCTACGACTTTAAGAGGGTAGCAGACTTTTCCACGCTCGTAACGCTGATTATAGATCTGTCCATCATGATAGATATCAACCTCAAGCCAGGTGGAAAGTGCATTAACAACAGACGCACCTACACCGTGAAGTCCGCCTGAAACCTTGTATCCGCCACCGCCAAATTTTCCGCCGGCATGAAGAATAGTGAACACGACCTCTACCGCGGGAAGTCCTGCTTTCTGGTTGATTCCTACAGGAATGCCTCGTCCGTCATCTGTAACTGTAATGTAGTTTCCAGGATTGATATCAACATATATATTTTTACAATGTCCTGCCAAAGCTTCATCGACAGAGTTATCCACTATCTCATAAACAAGGTGGTGAAGGCCGCGAAGGGAAGTAGTACCGATGTACATTCCAGGACGCTTCCTTACAGCTTCCAGTCCTTCAAGGATCTGGATCTGGTCAGCGCCGTATTCATCGGTAACATGCTCTCTTTCTATTTCTTCCGCATTTTCTTTTTCCTTAAGTTCTTCTGTCAGCTCAGACTGGGATTTTTCAGCACTTTCATTGCTGCCTGACATCTGGTCAAACTGAGTCCTGTTAAGGCTTTCAAGAATGTCTCTTCCTTCGTCTCTGATCTCTTCGCTCATTTTTGCTCCTCTGGACATCTGTCCTTAGTTTTCGCTCTGTACTGTGCCTTCGGTTACTTTAAATACTTTGTCGTATTCAAAACGGTTGTTTACGAAATCATCAAGTCCTGTGCAGGTGATAAGTGTTTGTATGTCACCAATGCTATTAAGCAAGTGATTTTGTCTATTACTATCAAGCTCGGATAAAACATCATCAAGCAGTAGCACAGGGTTTTCTTTTGTTATCTTTTTTACTAATTCTATTTCAGCAAGCTTTAAAGAAAGTGCTGCTGTACGCTGCTGACCCTGGGATCCGTAGACTCTTACATCCACATCATTCGTATAGAAAATGAAATCATCTCTGTGGGGACCTACTGTCGTATTTTTATACTTTATGTCCTTCTCAACATTTTTTTTCAGTTTTTCTTCAAACTCTGCTGAAGTAGAGAAGGGGGCATATACGATTTTTATTTCTTCCTTGCCACCGGAAATATTCTGGTGGATGGAATATATTATTTCATTCAGCTGCTCCGTGAATTTTTTTCTGCGTTCTATAATCTTTGTACCATAGGATATGAGCTGTGTGTCATAAATGCTCAGCATATCCCTATAGTCAGGCCTGAAATAAATTTCCTTAAGGATGTTGTTCCTCTGGGTAATCACCTTGTTGTAATTATTCAGGTCATAGAGATAGATCTGATCAAGCTGGCACAGTTCGAGATTTATAAATTTTCTTCTTTCCGCCGGTGAATTTTTAATGATGTTGAGATCTTCAGGTGAGAAGAATACTATATTCAATAATCCGTAGAGCTCTGATAATTTCTTTATCCTTACTTTATCAACGGCAACGCCTTTGGACATGGACTTGCGAAGATGCATGTCTATGCGTCTTTCCATTCCGTCTTTTTCTATAAGGGTCTTTATATGTCCTTCGTTGGAATCAAAGTTCACGACATCCCTGTCCTTAGAACCTTTATGTGACTTTGCGGTGGAAGACATGTAAATAGCTTCAAGTATATTGGTCTTTCCCTGGGCGTTGTTTCCATAAAGGATATTTACGCCTTTATCAAAATCTATCTTGAGACTCTTATAATTTCTGTAATTGTCAAGCTCTAATGACTTGATAAGCATTTACTGCACCTTCACCTTTATGCCGTCTATTTCGAACTCATCTCCCTTATAAAGTTTTTTTCCACGCTGAGTGCATACCTCACCGTTTACCTTCACTTTTTCATCAAGGATCATGTACTTGGCCTCGACGCCTTCACTTACAATATTAGCAAGCTTTAATGCCTGGCCAAGCTTTATGTATTCGTCTTTTATGGTGATTGTTTTCTCTATCATTTTCCTATGTTCAAATTTAAAGTAACTGTTTATAACATATAAATTCTTTCAGTTACAGAAGCCCTCTGTTAAAGATTTACTTAAACAGCAACTACATTTAAAGCATTTATCTAAATCAATTATTTTACGAAATGTTGATGGGCAGTATCACGTAAATGTAGTTTTCCTTTTCATCTTTGATGAACATAGGAGTGATGGAATTTATGAAATATGCTGTTATCTCTTCATCATCCACTGCACCAACAGCATCCAGTATGAACTTAGGGTTAAAACCTATCCTTATGTCGTCGCCTTCTTTTTCGACCTCGAGCTTTTCATCCATGTTACCATTGTCATTTGCAATACGGATATTTAAAATGTTGCCGTTTGTTTCGAAGATGATGGGCTTCTTGTCATTTTCCTTTGAGAAGAAGCTTGCACGTCTTATGGTATCGGAAAATACTTTCTTATCTACCTTTATATTAGATTTAGCTTCTGTCTGAAGTATCTTCTCTATGGATATGAATTTTCCTTCGATAAGCCTGGATACCACAACAGTTGAATCAAACTCAAACATGATATGTGAATCCGTGATATAAAGATTTACCTTTTTCTCTGCATCTGAAGGAAGGATCTTGCAGATATCATTCAGTGTCTTGCCGGGAATGATGATCTCCTGCTTAGGATATTCCCTGTCAAACTCGATATTTTTGATAGAAATTCTCTGGCCGTCAAGGGTGGTAACTCTCATATAATCGCCAAAGATATTGAAATCATATCCGGACATGGTGCTCTCAGCAGAACCGTTATTGTTCTTTAATGAAAAACCGGTCTGCCTTACTATATCCTTTATGGTCATCATGGAAAGCTCGATGGGATCCTTTTTATCTATATCAGGAAGATATGTGAAAGAATCACCCGATACGCCACGGATCATGAATTCCTGTTCCCTGTTGCCATACTTAATATAAACGCTGTAGTCATCATTAACTACAATATTAAGGTCGCCATCCGGCATAAGCCTTATAGCTTCCGTAAACATTGAACAATCTATTGCAACTATGCCGGCTGTCTCAACATTTCCCTCAATCTTGGTCTCTATACCTATAGTGACATCATTTGCGGTAAGTATGATATCGTCCCCTGTTGCATTTATGAGAATATTCTTCATCATAGGATAGGGAGTATTTGAAGGTACTGCTTTTGATACAATATTAAGACCTGATAAAAGTACCTGTTTGGAACAAGTGATATTCATTTTGATTCCTCCTGTAAAATTAGAAACAACCGGTGTCTGAACTTATATAAACAATGCCTGATTTTCTGAAATGGGCATTATTATTATTTATTTAAATATTAACAGTAGTAGTAGGGGTCGTGTATATGTTAATAACCCTAATTATTATACTAAATTAGGCTTAAAAAGGGAAGAATAACTTGTGATTAAAGGTGGGATATATTGAAAAGCCTTAAAAGGCTTATTTTGGGCGATAAAGGGGTTATATTTGGTGTTTCAACATGGAATGCCATGTTTTAAACACTAAAACTTACAATATTGGGTTTGTTATACACATGATGTGTGGGTATTTAATAAAAATTACTAAAACTTCCCACATATAGTGTGTGGGAAGTTTTGCTATAAATCATTCAATGATTTACTAGTATATATAATAATTTAAACAGCTACTTATTTAGTGTGCATTATAATAGGTAGAAACTCATTAATTTTCCCTCATCATGGGGAGGTGATGTTGGATTTTATGAGGTCTATGGTTTCTCCCAGCTTAGGATCCATTTTTATGTCGTCTTCAATCTTCTTGATGCCGTGAAGCACGGTTGAATGGTCCTTTTTATCAAGGATTGTTGCTATGTTTATAAGTGTCATATCGGTCATTTCACGGCAAAGGTACATGAAAATTTGCCTGGGAAGGACGATATCCGCATTTCTCTTTTTGGAAATGATGTCATCAGTGGAGACACTGTAATAGCTGGAAACGGCTTCCAGTATGAGCTGAGGCGTCACCATGGTGGATCTGTCCGGAGAAATTGTATCCTTCAGTATCTCTTTTGCACTTTCTATGTCTATATTGCCGGAATTTGGATCAAGTTTTGTCTTGGCATATATCTGGTTGAAAGCTCCCTCCAGCTCACGGACATTTGATCTGATGTTTTTTGCAATATAATCAATGATCTCATCAGATATAGTGCTGCCCAGATTATCCGCATAGTTCCTTAAGATTGCTACCCTGGTTTCATAGCTGGGCGGCTGTATGTCTACAGGAAGTCCGCTTATGAAACGGGAACGGTACCTGTCATCTAATTCTTTCATGAGACTAGGATGCTTATCGGAAGTCATGACTATGGCTTTTCCGCTGTCTATTAGTGTATTGAAAGTGTGGAAAAACTCTTCCTGTGTGGTTTTCTTTCCTATAATAAATTGTATATCGTCTATAAGAAGCACATCCACATTGCGGTATTTTTCCCTGAGCTTGGTCATGGGGGAACTGATGGAGGAACCGGTTTCACCCACACGGATGGACTCGATCACTTCATTTGTGAACTGCTCGGATGTTACATATAGGACTTTTTTGTTACTGTTTTCTATTATATAGTGTCCAATGGCGGTCATTAAGTGTGTCTTGCCGAGACCTGATCCGCCATAAATGAACAGAGGATTGAATTCGGTTCCTGGCGTTTCTGCCACATGAAGGCTTGCAGAATGGGCAACATTATTGTTACCGGCAACAATGAAATTTTCAAACCTGTACTTAGGATTAAGAGATGAGGATGAATTTTCACTGTTTACAGGAACAACTTCTTCCTTTACTACTTCGTGAGGTTTGGGATTTGCCAGTATGAACTGGACTTCTATATTTTCACCAAAAAGCGAGAATAAAGCATCCTGGAAACAGTTTGTGTAGTGGTTTTTAATGTAATCAAGCTGTATTTCAGGATTTACTTCTTTATTGGGAATGAGAATTGTAAGTACATTGTCATTATAGTCATTGAAGGTAAGGGGATCAATCCAGATATTGTATGCAATGTCCGTAAGGCCGTTATCCTTCTTGATGTTTTTCTTTATTTCTTCCCAGTTCTGCTCTATAAGCTGCTTAAGCATCCGCTTTTCCTCACACATTATATTTATAGTAGCTTGTAGGTTCTGAAAAGCTACTATTTTTTATAACCATAGATATAGCAAATATGAGTTGCACGTAAAATACTATCACATCTGCTTTTTACAATAAATACCTAAAGTTATCGACATTTATAGATTTTATAACAAGAGAAAAAAAAACACAAATGTTATAATGTGTATAAAAAAATGTGGATATGTGTACAAATTTGGTTATAAGTGGTTAACATATAATGGTGAAAGATAACTTCAACAATTTTATAAAAATAAAATGAACAAGTAAAACAGGCATAAAAAGCCCATGAAATAAGGCTTTCTTGAATTAAATCGGATTTTATCAACATTTTTTCCACATGTGGTGGATAAATTTATGTAAATGGAAAAAATGTTTCAAAAAAAACGTGAACAGATGTTTTTTTTACACATCTTGTGGAAAATAGTTTTATAACTCTACTACATATTGATTGAAAAAAACAAGCGTCTAAAAAAAATGTGAAAAACTTTTTTTTAGGGTTTTTACAAGTGCCGAAAATCCTTATTTTTCCTTGACTTGTGGGATTTATTTATATATAATCTGCTTTAGTGTTTTCTGACATTTTATGGGATAGCTATCCCATAATGGCACTAGTTAACAATATAAGTAACTATTCATGACAGTTACTAATAGAAAAATTTAATAGGAATAGGAGGTGTTTGATCATGAAGATGACATTTCAGCCCAAGAACAGACAGAGATCCAAAGTTCATGGTTTTCGTGCAAGAATGAGTACTCCCGGTGGAAGAAAGGTACTTGCAGCCAGAAGAAGAAA
>JAEEGL013184524.1_pt1 | contig 10279 bp, 10 predicted proteins | sample 9134231 | NCBI WGS metagenome assembly JAEEGL01 (sample SAMN16246548, study PRJNA631951) | gut metagenome | biome: gut microbiome; feature: rumen; material: fiber-attached | host: Bos | place: Iran: Karaj | collected 2018-10
GATGATTGTATGGGGATGTAACTGGAGAGCGCTGATGGTCCACATCAGGCTGACGCCCTCCTCTACTCCGTGCTGCAGCGCGCGGGCCTTGTTGTGACCGTTTACAACTATCAGCACCTCTTTAGCATCCATCACGGTACCTACGCCAACGGTAAGGGCGGTCTTGGGCACCTTGTTGACATCATTGTCAAAGAAGCGGCAGTTGGCTATGATAGTATCAGTGGTGAGTGTCTTTACGCGAGTACGGCTGCTCAGGCTTGAACCGGGCTCATTGAATGCTATGTGACCATCAGGTCCTATGCCGCCCATGAACAGGTCAATGCCGCCTGTTGCCACGATTGCCTTCTCATAGTTCTCACACTCAGCCTTGAGGTCCTTGGCATTGCCGTTCAGGATATGCACGTTTTCCTTCTTGATGTCAATGTGGCTGAAGAAGTTGGTCCACATGAATGAGTGGTAGCTCTCCGGATGCTCCTCGGGCAGGTTAACATACTCATCCATATTGAACGTAATGACGTTCTTGAATGACACCTTACCAGCCTTGTTCAAAGCTATCAGCTCCTTATACAGTCCCAGCGGCGAACTACCGGTAGGGCAGCCCAGCTTGAAAGGTTTCTCTGCTGTAGGATTAGCCTCATTTATTCTCTTGGCAACGTAATTTGCTGCCCACTTGGACATTCTTTCGTAGTCTGGTTCTATTATTACCCTCATATCTTATTGTTTTTTGTGCAATTAGGGAGGGTTCTATTTTGCACGTTTTTCTTTTCTATCATATCGTTGTCACCTCTGTATTACTAATGTCGGGGTCATTGTCCTTAACATAAACCGCAGAGGGAAGTCCTTGCAACATATCGGCATTTATCCTACCTACCAACTGTGCTCTGTGTTTCCTATAGAGTACATTGATTGAGAAGACATCCGCCAGTCCCTCAGGTACCATAGAGAGTTCACCTTTTGCATCGCCATATCCCTCAGCCTTTCCAAATACCTGGGGATTATCTAGCAGGCTACTGTAGGTTACTACCTTTATGCCTCCGGTGGTTAGGGTCTTTTTTAGTAGTATGTCGAACTTGTAGATCATGTGCATTGGGGGCGGTTCTGTTTGGCTTGAATCAAAAATCTTTCTTTATCTGAGAATAATAAAGAATCTTTGTAAGCAAATTATCTCGTTCATCTCTAAGTGTATTCCTTAAGAATAAATCGAATTGAGTAAAATCTTTAGGAGTTTCCAAAATAATGTATTCAATCATTTCCGGTTTAATTGTCAATGGATTTTCATATTTAACCGTTTCATCTTTCTTCTTACGAGTAAACTCAAGACTTTCTATAGACGAATAATGCTCAATAGAATGACAATCAGAAAAAACTCGCCATTCCTTTTCATCAATGAACTTTTTATATTTGTAGCTGCCACTCTCTTTATGAAACTGCTTTCCATAATGCTGTTTCAAATAGCATAAAAAAGGACTTTTAAGCAAATAAGAATTTGCTTTATTTCCCTTACGGAAAAGTGGTGATTTTGAATGTACATAAAAGACAGGAGATACACCTAGTTTTCTTAGATATGACCTTTTAATTCCAATGGCATATTTACCATACCAATTCACATGCTCAGATATCATAGACAATGGGATGTTGCAAAAACTAATACCACGAACAAAATATGCCAATTTACCAACAGGCAGTTTTTCTGCAAACATACCAAATCGTATACCTTCACTCAATATTTTTTGGAGCACATCCAAACTTGAAGTAAAGTGGAAGAGTGTATCAGAGCTTAAGTTTGCCATATACTCAACTCAATAAATAATAAATGCAAATACAGATCAAGTAAAAGTGTAAAGCAAATTGCTTTTGAGACTATTGCTAATCAAATCTTCAGACTTTTATTGTCTTGAGTATAATATTCTCCGATAGTATATTGTGGACTGTCTAAATCCTGAGAAATGTTGGACGTCGCGAAGATAACCTGATAGTTTGGATTACCTAGATCGTTCAAACGCTTTACCAAAATATCTTGAAAATTTCGAGAACGATTTTCTTCCATACCTTTATCTTCCATATTATCTGATATGATGAAACGAGGATACATCATAGAATTGATTTTTACAGAAGCAAGAAAAAGAGCAAAACGAGCTGCCAATTTCAAATAAAAGCTCGATGAAGCTGACAGCTTAACATGTTTGCCAGTCATATATGCCATATTTTGCTTGAAATCCATTGTAAAACCATATGCATCTCTAAATTCTTTTTGCCTATCTTGATCATTTTTTAGCAAATAAACACCATTCTCAGTAATGGCTTTCTCTATCTCGTTTCTATTCCGTTTAATCTTTGATTCTGTTGCTTTAATAAACCTATCCAGTTCCTCTAAACGAATGGTTAACTTATTCTTCTCTTTTACTAAGCTCTCATACTTTTCAGCTTGTTCGAGCAATGTTTGATATTGTATTATTTCGCCTTCTTTGTAACCTTTATCCTGAATAAGTTTGTCAATTTGTTCATCACGAGTACTACGCACATTACCAACAGCTAAATCATACTGGCATTGAGCCACTTGCAGTTGAGACTGTAGTGTCCTCCTTTCTCCTTCCAACTCCTTAAGTTTGGCATTGTTTTCATTTAGAAGAGACTGAGATTCACGAATCTGAAATTCTAATTCCAACTTAATACGAACAACCTGAGATTTTCCTTTAGAATTATCTATTGGTGATTTACATAAACGACAATAACCATCCTCAACATCATTATCAATTTTGGAAAGACATTCAGGACAAAACTCTAGATGTATTTTATCAAAATATTCTCTTGTTGCAATTGATCTTTCAACAGAGGCAACTTTCTTTTGGAGTGTAGTGATAAAAAAAGTAGAATCCTGAATATCAGCTTTTAATCGGACTATATTTTCATCTATAGCTCCACACTTTAAACGCAAGGAAGAAACATCATTCTGTAAACGTTGATATTCCAAGGAATAAATCTTTTGATCAATAGCATCACCTTCTCTTAGTTTACGTACAGATTCTGTTAACTTTTGAATCTCATCTGTAAGATTCTTTATATAATCCTTAATAAATTCAGTGGAATGCTGAATTGAATCAGGAAGTAACTCACGTGAAACTTTTAATGACTGGGCGATTTCTTCAATTCGTTTGTTAAGAGATATTTGTTCAAGTTTAGCATTGCTCAATTTATCATCATACAATCCCATTAATAACTCGGCAACTGTTTCACGGATAATCTCTTTGTCAAAATTCTCAAAAAAGAAAAGGGATGAAAGTGGAGATTCTTGGTCCAAATACATTAATCGCAGTATTTGATGCATCGTAATATTGCTATCAGCTTTGAACTCTGGTAACCCCAAAATATTAAATAAAACATTAGAAAAGCTACGTCGCTCTGTTGTAGTTTTATAACCAAATTTTTGCCATTTCTCTGACTTACTATCTGAATAGCACTCATCTATACTACCATAATAGATGTACATTGGTGAGTATTTGTTTACCTTACTACCATCTTCTATCTTTTCCAAATTACGTTTAAGTGTTAGAATCCGATCATTTATCTCCACTTCTGCCAACACCTTGCTGCATTTTAGTGCCTCTGGAACAAAATCACCATAACAACCTCCCAGCGCATAAAAGATAAAACGAATAATGGTAGACTTTCCACTACTATTCTGGCCACGTATAATATTTACGCCTCGATGAAATAATTCATCATAAGCTTTATTGCCTTGTTCTGACAAGACTAAAAGACGACGGAGAAATAGATTATTCTGCATCATATTTAGACTCCAACAAATCTGTTCTATATTTTAGGCCATTAACACCCGACAATGGCATATTGTATGAAAAGAAGCTCAGAAACGATAATGCATTTATTTCTGAAGAAGATAATTTTCCTGCATATTGTAAAAACGAATCTAGTATTCGTCGATTCGAAACACAAACACGATTGTTTAGGTATTCCTCTTTGTCTAGAATACCATAAGAAACCAGACAATTTAAAGCTGAAACTTGGAAGGGTTTAATCCATTCAAAAAATTTTCTATTATCCCCACTATACTCATATGGATTGGACGTCTTTTCTATCATTTTTCTAGCCTCACGTACATCTTTCTCATTTTGCTTCAATGATATATCATATAGTTTTGATGGAAATAATAAATAAAAATCCCAGATTCGAACTTTATCTATTTCAAAACAATCATCATCTCCTATCCTCTCCACAATATGAGCCATTCTAAAAATACAATGATATAAATCAAATGCTGGATTATAGGTTATCATAATCTTTCCAATTAAGATGGCACATTCCGGTTAGATAATATATCATTCCATAGATATGATCAGATGTGTAATGTAGATATTCATCATAACTTCCATGAGCATCCAACAAATCCATAATGGGATTAACAATTTGCTCATATATTTTTCGCATGATAATATCAACACATACTCTATCTTTAATTAGAGGCAAAATGTATACATTGAATTCATTCTTTATTCTTGCAAACAATAATAAGTTTATTTGTTGAGCAGACGGATAGCATTCATATTGAGTTGCTTTTTTAGCATATAATTCCTTTTGTCTACGTGCATCATCAATTGCAGATTGAGAAAATCCTCCATCCTTTAATTTTTCATCTAACCCTTTAGTTCCATCGAGTATTGTTTTATATGCAAGTAAGCCTTCTATAATATCTATCGTTGTGTTATTCTCTATTTCTTTACACAGTTTTTCAAAATATGATGAGATACGAGATGATTCACCAATATAAATTGAACCATTATTAGTGCCGATGTTTATTTGAGAATCTATTGGACAATTATTAAGTATATCTCGCTGACTCATAGATTAATAGTCCCGTTATTATTTGTAATAATTACCTGTTTATTAACCTCGGCATAATTTATTACTTTAGAAATATGTTCATTACCTAATTTCTTTATATCATCAAGTTTTTGAATGAGTTCTGATTCTAAACTACTATTCTGTTTTATGGCCTCCTCTATTATCCCTTTAATAACCTCTTTGTCATCAATATTTGGATTATTTGGCAATTTCTTCTTGCCAATCTTTTCTTTCAACCATTCCCACAGATCCTCTCCTACCTTTTCACTGATTTTTTCACCTCCTTTTTTAAGAAATGGAGTTAATACTGCCATTGTACCTGTTATAATAGTCATTGGATCCATAATAATAATAACGATTTGTTAGCAATAAAAATATAACACTCTCGAGTACTAAAACTAATTATTATAGAATGAAATACTGATATTTCTAGTTTCTATTTATTTAACTTCATCTATTATTTGTTTAGCGTAGAAATCTTTATTGTAGTCAAACACCTCCGGGCAGTCAGCCAACAAGGGATGATGCTGATCCTTCTCAGAGAGGATGATATCCTCAACTGGAATCTGCCAGTCAATACCAAGGGCAGGATCGTTCCACATTATGGCGCCTTCTTCTTGGGGGGCGTAGAGGTTGTCGCACTTATATTGGAAGACAGCCTCTTCACTCAACACCACAAAACCGTGGGCAAAGCCACGCGGGATGAAGAACTGGCGGTGGTTCTCACCAGTCAATTCTACTGCCACATGCTTTCCAAAAGTTGGAGAACCTTTGCGGATATCTACCGCTACATCCAGAACACGGCCGCTTATTACGCGTACCAGCTTGCTCTGGGAGAATTTGCCTTTCTGGAAGTGGAGGCCACGGAGCACGCCGTAACGGGACTTGGACTCATTGTCCTGGACAAACTTGATGGGCATAACCTGCTCATCAAAATCGCGCTGTGACCAGGTCTCCATAAAGTATCCGCGCTCATCACCAAACACACGGGGTTCGATGATTACAGCGCCCTCTATATCTGTTTTTATAACGTTAATCATTGCTCAAACGGAGAGGTTCTTTATACAATTCCTTAGTGGTTGGGTCCAGTATGGAACGCTTATTCCAAATGTTTGCTTGATCTTGGTCTTATCCAAGACTGAGAATGACGGGCGCTTTACGGGGCTTGGAAATTCCTCGCTGTGGCAGGGAGCAATCACACACTCTGTATTACCGGCCATCTCGGCTATCATCTTGGTAAAGTCAAACCAACTGCAAACGCCCTCATTGCTATAATGATAGACAGTATTAAATTGAGAATTGAGAGTTGAGAATTGAGAATTAGTTTTCAAAGTCCCATATCTCTCAATTATTAATTTGATTGCACCTGCCAGGTCACCGGCATAAGTAGGAGTACCAACCTGATCAAACACAACCTTAAGCTCAGGTTTGGTAGCAGTCAGATTCAGCATAGTCCGTACAAAGTTCTTACCGAACTCGCTGTAAAGCCAAGCCGTCCGGATTATGATATACTCGCAGCCCGATGCCAATATATTCTGCTCACCATGAAGCTTGGTCAATCCATAAACACCGGTAGGAGTTCCTTTCTGGTCCTCACGGCACGGAGTGTTGTACGGTTCTTTTCCAAATACATAGTCAGTAGAAATATGAACCAACAATCCCCCAACCTCACTCATGGCCATAGCCAGGTTCTGAGGAGCCTTGGCATTAAGCAGTTCAGCCATCTCAAAATCTGATTCTGCCTTATCCACGTTGGTGTAAGCGGCACAGTTTACAATCACCTTGACATCATTTCCACGCACCATCTTGCGGATGGCCTCGATGTCGGTTATATCCAGTTTGACGGTCCGTGCATCAACATCAGAACCGGCCAACTTATGCAGCATAGCAATTGACTCATCGCTTGCTTCTATCACGTCCGTGAAGATATAATTATCAGCAGAACCGCAGGTTACAACCCTAAGTTCGTTACCCAGTTGTCCGTTAGCGCCTGTAACTAAAATGTTCATTTCAGTTTGTTCTTCTCGTCCTCAATAACTTTAAGCAAGTACTGGCCGTACTGGTTCTTGAGCATGGGTTTGGCCAATTCACGCATACGCTCCTCAGTAATCCAACCGCGAGAATATGCGATTCCCTCAAGGCATGCAATCTTAAGTCCGGTACGTTTTTCAATTACCTCAACAAATGTGCTTGCCTCACTCAGGCTGTCATGTGTTCCGGTATCCAGCCAGGCAAAACCGCGGCTCAGGGTCTGAACCTTAAGCTGTCCGGCCTCAAGGAACTCCTGATTCACGGTTGTTATCTCCAGTTCACCACGGGCAGAGGGCTTGATATGCTTAGCCACATCAACAACCTTGTTGGGGTAAAAATACAGTCCTACAACAGCATAGTTGCTCTTGGGCTGGGCAGGTTTCTCCTCTATGCTCAGGCAGTTTCCCTCAGCATCAAACTCAGCCACACCGTAACGCTCGGGATCAGAAACCCAGTAACCGAACACTGTTGCCTTCTGGTTCTCCTCAGCCTCACGAACTGCATTCTTGAGCATGGATGTAAATCCGTTCCCGTAAAAAATATTGTCACCAAGTACCAGGCAGGCGCAATCGTTGCCAATAAACTTCTCGCCAATTATGAAAGCTTGTGCCAGACCGTCAGGACTGGGCTGCTCTGCATATTCAAAATGTACACCGTAATCAGAGCCGTCACCAAGCAGGCGCTTGAATCCCGGCAGGTCATACGGTGTGGAGATAATCAGTATTTCACGTATCCCGGCCAGCATAAGCACGCTGATGGGATAATATACCATTGGCTTGTCATATATGGGCAGCATCTGTTTGCTTACGCCCTTGGTGATTGGGTACAGACGGGTTCCTGAACCTCCTGCTAATACAATACCCTTCATATTTCCAAAGATGAATTTTAATTTGTTTGTCCAAAACGAACGCTAACTCTCAATTATGTCACTGCTCCAAAAAATCTCCGCTCGGCCCGGAGGGACGCTTACACAAAGCGAAGCGACTGAAAGAATTCTCAATTTTCAAGAATGGCTTCGCCCTTGCCTGCCCCAAGTAAAGAGCAGGTTGAACGCAGAAAAAGAAAACTAACTGCAATACTGCATTATTAGTGCAAAGGTACAACAAAAAAAATATATAACTATATTTTGTTAAGAAAAATAAAAATAACGCGCGTGAATAGTTTTCAACAGCCCATAGAAAACAAAAGAGGAGCCGCCTGGGCTCCTCAATGTTTATGAATAAGATGTACTTTTCATTTAACGATTTGCGTACATCTGCTCATAGTATTTCTGATACTCGCCGCTGGTTACGTTATCTACCCAGGCCTGGTTGTCCAGATACCACTTGACTGTCTTCTCTATACCCTCCTCAAACTGGAGGCTTGGCTCCCACCCAAGTTCACGCTGCAGCTTGGTGCTGTCAATGGCGTAACGCAGGTCATGGCCGGCACGGTCGGTAACGTATGTGATAAGATCCATATCGGCGCCTTCAGGTCTTCCAAGCAGGCGGTCAACGGTATTGATCACCACCTTTATAATGTCAATGTTTTTCCACTCATTAAAACCGCCTATATTGTAGGTCTCCGCAACAGTACCCTTATGGAAAATAAGATCAATGGCACGGGCATGGTCAACCACATAAAGCCAGTCACGAACGTTCTCGCCCTTGCCATATACAGGCAGCGGCTTACGGTGACGGATATTATTGATAAACAACGGGATCAGCTTCTCAGGGAACTGATAGGGACCATAGTTGTTTGAGCAGTTGGTAACAATGGTCGGCATACCGTATGTATCATGGAATGCACGCACAAAATGGTCACTGCTGGCCTTGCTTGCACTGTACGGGCTATGCGGCTGATACTTTAGATCTTCTGTAAAGAATTTTTCACCGTATGCAAGATGATGTTCACCAGAACTTGCCTTTGTTGTGAACGGAGGCTCGATACCTTCAGGGTGAGTCATCTGCAAGGCTCCGTAAACCTCATCAGTTGAGATATGATAGAAGCGACAAGGAACAAATTGAGAATTGTTCTCAACCTTCCAACCCTGTGGTTCCCAATAGGTTTTAGCGGCCTGGAGAAGTGAAAGAGTACCCATCACATTGGTCTGGGCAAAAGTGAACGGATCCTTGATGGAGCGGTCCACATGACTCTCTGCAGCAAGATGGATTATGCCATCCACACGCTCACTCTTCATCAGATTGAGCACGCCGTCAAAGTCACAGATGTCCATCTTTACGAACTTATAGTTAGGCTTATCCTCTATATCCTTAAGGTTATCGAGATTGCCGGCATAAGTCAGTTTGTCAAGATTAATTATCTTATAATTAGGATACTTATTAACAAAAAGACGGACCACATGGCTACCTATAAAGCCTGCTCCGCCTGTGATAATGATTGACCTATTCATACCAACACTTACTTGTTTTACCTGCACACCATCGACGGTGTTTATTTTTGTGCGGCAAAATTACACATTTTCTCTCATTCAGGCACAACCTTGAAACAAGTTTTTATAAATTTGCACCCGCTATGAGAAGAAAAATCCAGACAATACTGAAAGGACTGTTAGGGGCCGCATTCATGGCTTGCACGGTCTTATCATGTGATAATGAGAAACCTGAATTGGTTATTCCCGATATCCCCGAAACTGACCCCACCCCTGCTCCGATAGAAGAAAGTCTTTCAATTGTTGCTTCAAATCCTGTATCGGCATTTGAATCCGGCGGTGAGGCAACGGTAATTCTGCGCACCACCCCGTGGAACATTCTTCAGGGTGATACCAGCGCAGTGCTTACGCTTACTGATACGCTTGGCGGCCAGATTGGGAATATAAGCTTACAGAGCAAAGAGCTCTTGCCCGACAGCACCTGGGCCATTAAGGTTAAGGTAACGAATGCTGACAGCGTTTTCATTAAACTCCAGATGGAGTGCCCCGACACCACGTTAATGACATCGGCCGTACAGATAAAGAAGGTGTCATTCAATATGAGGTCCGTAAAGACTGGCGGCGGACAGAGTTTAACTCTTGACAGCAAGACAAACGTCTATTCATATTGTTATCCTACCACGACTGATTTTTCAAGCCAGAAAATGATCTTTTTCTTTAACGGTGACAAGATAACCATTGGTGACAGCATTATAACAAGCGGCAAATACTACATTCTCGATATCAGCAAGCCTCTGTCATTTTCTCTCTGGATGTATGACCTGCATAAGGAGTACACCGTGAAGTTGACCAATACCGGCCTGCCGGTGGTGAGGATAGAGACCAACGGCCAGTCTGTGACCCGTCGTGACACCTGGGTGCCCGGCGCCACCATGCGCATTGAGTTGCCCGATGGCACCGTTGATTATGAGGGTACGCTGAGCCTCAAGGGCCGCGGAAACGGCACCTGGGATTTCCCCA
>JAEEGL013810601.1_pt1 | contig 10279 bp, 5 predicted proteins | sample 9134231 | NCBI WGS metagenome assembly JAEEGL01 (sample SAMN16246548, study PRJNA631951) | gut metagenome | biome: gut microbiome; feature: rumen; material: fiber-attached | host: Bos | place: Iran: Karaj | collected 2018-10
AATGGGCAAATGGAAGACTCTGTGCATGTTGGAATAGCCGGTTCCGTAATCATCCAAAGAAAAACTGTAACCCAGTTCCTTGAGGGCTTGTAAGTTTTCATCCAATGACTTGTTAAACTCGGTACTTGCGGTCTCTGTCACTTCAAAGTTGATAAGGGACGGATCCACGCCGTAGGTCTCCTCCAATTCTTTTAATTTGCCGGCAAAGGCAGATTCCATACACTGGTGAACGGAAAGATTGACTTCGATGTACTCAAATCCGGTCTTTTTAAAGTCCTCCGAACTTACAAATCTAAACACCTCTTCTACCACAAAATCTCCGATGATATTAATAAGGCCACGGCGTTCTGCAGTTGAAACCACAATAGGAGGCGGAATAAATCCATATTCCGGATCTTTTAAACGAAGCAATGCTTCCGCAGTAGTAAATCTTTTCTTCTTCACATCATAAATCGGCTGATAAAAAACCTGAAAGCTTTTCTGCTCAATTGCATTTTTAATAATGTCATCAATGTGATTGTACACCTGGAAATCGCTTCGTACGAAGAACTTATCAGCTAGGCTAAAGTTTTCCTCGTTTTCATAGAAAAACATGTGATTGTGGCCAAAGTTTACCACTTCCTCTTCCGTCGTAAGGACATCCGGGAATTTCATCAATGTAAACTTGGTATTCAAGCGGACACCGTCACGTTTTCCGTAGCCGCCTAGTTTTACAAAGCGTTCATATTCCTTTTCCAAGAATCCCGGATAATAGTTCTTTTGATTATCGTAAATAATATAAATATTACCGGGGTACTCATAGTACAACGCATTGTCGGAATTTTGCGTCTTTATTTCTTCTTCAATACGCTGCAGGGCGCTACTCATAAAGCGGTCGAAACGATCCTCGCCTACGAAGGAACGAACCTCATCCGCATTGGTAACACAAATCATACCAATCATCACTTCCTGATTGGTAAGCGCGATTTTTCGGATTTCGTCACGATAGGATTCCCAACCAAACACTCTGGTATGGATATCCATCTGTTCTTCCGGTCGCTGCACAAACAAAAGCATAAGAAGCATGGCGATTGCCATGGAAAACATTTCCAAATGCAAAGTCTCATCCAATCCCTGGATTAAAACAGCGATACTTGTAAGAATCAAAAGGGAAAACAGTGCTCTCCACTTTCCCTTTTCGATATACTTTCTGCATCGAATTAGCATAACGAATGCCAACAAGCAGTAAAAGTAAGAAAGGATATAAAGAATAAATATCATTTCTCCTCGGGCATATCCGGTTTCCGGATCAATATAGAAAAACATTGGTTCCACCATATTAAAGCAAAGGGCCACACAGATTAAAACATAGGGCACAACAAGTGGAATCATACGTTTCGGGCTCTTGATTTCGTACCAGATTCTACCTACAGAAAACAAAAATAAAATATATAAGAGCACGCAAATATTACGACTGAAAAAATAGCCGTAATTAATCAAATTTGCTAAAAACACATCTGCTTTGGACAACGGATAATGGAACAGATATGGCAGGAAGTCGCAGATGGTCGCCACTATAGAAAGTGAAACCATGAAAATATATAATCGATTTGCGCGGCCTTTTGTCATTTCTCTGGCAGCGATGCCAAAAAGAATAACGACAAATAGTACCAATGCCGCATAGTCATAATGAAAATTCATACCCTCATCCTCGCAATCACAACACGTAGCAATCGTATCGAATTGTTTTTCCAAAAATAGAATGGCTCGGTTTTTTCCCCGCCAAGAACGCTCCCTTTACCGGGCGTTTTACAACCACCTTTTTTGCACCGGCAGATAAGGCCGCCAAAAGCAGTTCTTCCTCCGTTGCGCAAGGCGATTCCAATTTCTGGAACAGCTGTAATTTTTTATTGGTCAAAGAATTCTTCGTCTTTTCCGGAAACATAGGATCCAAAAAAATCACATCCGGTTGAAATGCTCCAACCTCAGGGAGTTCCTCCTTTGCGCCGATTTTTTCGCAAGCAACTTTTCCATCCATACAAATGCAATGCATCCGCTGTGCAACGGATTCCATTTCATCGATATGACGCGTGCGTTGAATCGTATCATTTAAAAGCGAATAGATGGTCCTATTGTACTCACAAAGCACCACATCCCATCCTGCTGCCGCTAAAAGGAAGGAATCCTCCCCCAATCCCGCGGTAGCATCCAAAACTTTTATGTCCTCTACGCCTTTAATTTTTACGGCACGAACCAACAATTCTTTGAAAAGTACGGATGGCTTAATGCGCTTTTGCAGTTTGGAGTAATCGCCAAAGAGTTCCAACTTCCCGTCGGTCAACACCAAACCATATTCTTTTTGCACCAATTCCACATCCGTAATCATAGCCACATTTTACCACTTTTCGAGGCTTAAAGACAACTTTTTCCAAGGATTACGATATATGAAAACAAAAAAGATTTTTATTGAAAATATTGGATACCTTTGTTAGAATTATTCTTGCTTACGCGGGCGTGGCGGAATTGGCAGACGCGCCAGATTTAGGTTCTGGTGGGCGACCGTGCAGGTTCAAGTCCTGTCGCCCGTATGAATAAAAAGAGGCAAGGAGAATTTCCCTTACCTCTTTTTTCTTTTCTATTTTTTAATCTTCGCTTTCTGTGCGATAAAAAAGTCATCAATATTTTTTAACAACTCGTTTGGTGGCATAGTTTTAAGTAAGTATTTTTCCGGATGAAGCCCGATAACAGACATTAAGGATTCCTTGTCATTTTTTGCTGTCAAAAACATAACCGGGATATCCTTCGTAGACGGCTCGCTTCGCAGCATTTCCAATACCTTCGGTCCGTTCACCACCGGCATCTCGTAATCCAGCAAAATCAAATCCACGTGCTTCTTCGCCAAAAGCGCCACAGCATTCACACCGGAGTTTGCCATATATACGGAATACTTATCCTGCAACCAAAGGCGAAGGGTACGAAGCATTGTTCCGTCGTCATCCACCACCAAGATATGTTTCTTTTCATCTTTCTGCGATGAAATATCAACCACATCATTGAGCTTGTCCACAAGATCCTTTACGTTTAACGGACGAAGGAAATAGCCTGACGCAGCCCCTTCCGGATAAAACTTTTTGGCTTCATTAAAATCATCCGGATTTCCAACAAAGTACACTAGGGTAATTTCTTCCGCGCCATCCACCATATCCTTTAGATACACCAGGGTATCCTTCATTTCCGTAACATCCTTATCCAAATACACCAAAATGATACGTGGGCGGTTCACCATAGATGAAATCAAATTTACATCCGCCAATGTGGTTTCCACGTTAAAACATTCGCCTTCCAAGTTCTTTTTCATGGCATTTACCATAAAAGTCTCTTGCGAACTGATTAACAATACTCGTTTGTCCATACTCTCTTCCCTTTCGGCAACACTTAATCCCGTTGTTGCATCTTATCTAGTTTTCCTATTAATTCCAGTTGGTTTACATCCGAAACCAAACCGGTGATTGTTTCAAAGTCCTCTTGATACTCTGCCGGAATCTCATATTCCTTTAGCATTGCCACAACAGAATCCGCCCCATCAAAATCAAAGGCATCCGCATACTCCCGAAGTCCCCTTAATGCTTCAAAAAACTCCTCCTTGGAAATCGGCTTCTTTTCTTCTTTGCTTTTCGCCTCTTCAAAGGCTTTTTTGATACCGCCTCCGATCAATCGATAATCTTCCAACAGCCTCGGCGTATTTGCCTCAATTCCCCTTAACGCTACATCATCTTTGATTAAGGCCTTTCCGCCCAAATCCTCCAAGCGCTTTGCGTCTTCCGAAAGTTTTTCCGCTCCGATTAACCTGGCCGAACTTTTTAAGGCATGCACCCAAATGGTGTAGTTTTCTAAATCCTTCTTTGCCAAAAAGTCTTCGATTTCCGCAGACTTCTTTGCTGTGTTATCTCCAAACTCTCTTAATACCTTTAAGAACACTTCTTCGCCACCGCAAAGCTCGTATCCTTTCTTCGGCTCAAGATTTGGGATTACATGTAAGAGCGCACACATGGGGTGATCACATTCCAATTGTTCATAGGTTTCCTTCGGCTTTTCTTCCGAAAATGACACATATGCAATCTTTTCCGTCGGAAGCTGATCTTCCAAAAGTATCTCCAAGGAATGCCCATCCACCGGTTTCGGTAAATATTCCGTAAATCCGACTTCCTTATACTTTGCTCCACCTCCGGTAATGACATTCGCTGTAAGAGCAATCACAGGCGTTTCTTTGTTTAAGTTGGAAGGCAGCTGCTTCATACGTTCCAACGTCTCCACGCCATCCATTTCCGGCATACGGTGATCCAAGAAAATTATGTCATATTTCTTTTGTCCCACCATTTCAAAGGCCTGAAATCCGCTTTCCGCCGCATCCACCTGAATCTTCGATTCTTTCAAAAGGGACCTCATGACGGTAATGTTCATCGGCGTATCGTCCACAATAAGTACGCAAGCCTCCGGTGCTTGCAGCACTTTTCCCCGTTTGTTTGCGTCGCTTTCCGTTTCCTCTTCCGTATCAAGGTATCCCACTTCAAACCATTTCACCACTTCCACGGGAAGGGTAAAGGAAAAGACGGAACCAACGCCATACTCGCTTTCGACGGAAAGTTCCCCTCCCATCAAAGATAAGAGTTCTTTTACGATATTCATACCAAGTCCGGTTCCGGCCAGGGAACGATTAACTCCTTCGTCCAAACGTTCAAATCGCATGGAGATTTTATCCAAGTCTTCTTTTTTAATCCCGATTCCCGTATCTTTTACGGAGACATTTAAAATCACATGATTATCGTCCTGTTTCTCATACTTTAACGAAACATCCACGCGACCTTCTTTGGTATATTTCACCGCGTTATGTAAAAGATTGGACAGAATCTGCTTAAACCTGATTTCATCTCCGTATAAAAGCCTTGGTGTGGAAGGATCAAAATCCGTATGGAATTCAATTCCCTTTTCTTTCGCACGGAATGCATTTAGATTTACCACATCGTTCACAGACGCCATCAAGTCAAACTCTACCGGCTCAAGCTTCATTTCTCCGGACTCCAATCTTGCGGAATCCAGGATTTCATCAATCATCGCAAGCAGTGCTCTTCCGGAAGTGCGAATCTCTCTGGCGTACCTTCGGGTCTGATCTTCTTTACTTTCGCGAAGAATCATCTCATTCATTCCAAGAACCGCATTTACCGGAGTTCGAATCTCATGGGAAACGTTGGTCAAAAAATATGTTTTGTTATCTGCCGCCATTTTGGCGATGTGTTCTTCCTCTTTCTTTTTGAGTTCCTCCATCTCGATTCCCACAAATTTATCAATAAATCGATTAGCCAAAAACAAAAACGGAATCGACACAAGAGCTACCAGCACACCCACTTGCAAGAAATGTATCAGAGAATAATCCATTGCAAAAACGACTGCCAACACTCCGATGAGCAACGCTTCCAAAACAATAATGGCTTTCAATATCTTGGAAAGCGAGCTTTTATGCGGTTTTATCCGGTTATCCTGCCGGTTTTTTTGTTCCTCTCCCATAGCAACCCCTATTGTGGATAACTTAGTTGGTTTTTCCGTCAACCATTAAAAAAATTGATTTTATCCCCAAAAAGCACCTGGATTTATCCACATTTGCACAATTGCCCATTTTGTCTGAATTGTATAAAATTTTCATTTTTTATCATCCGGACTTTGGTTGTCTCATCTGTCAACTAAACGTGTTTTCCTATTTCTTCAAGCAATTTCTCTATTACGACCGGTTTTGTGATAAATCCATTCATTCCCGATTCTTTTGCACGCTGACGATCCTCTTCGAATGCATTTGCAGTCATGGCTACAATCGGAATTCGAGAAATATCCGGGTCTTTTAACTTTCGAATTTCTTTTGTTGCCTCGTATCCGTTCATGGTAGGCATCTGAATATCCATTAATACCAAGTCATAATCCCCCGGTTTTGCTCGCATCATTTCCTCTACCGCCAGGTCACCGTCTTCCACTTCCCGAACCGTAAATCCGGCTTCCTCTAAAATCTCACGAGCGATTTCACGATTTAAGAGATTATCTTCCACTAAAAGAATATTTCCACCCTTTTGCAGTTTCATCTGTTCTTTGATTGCAGACGCATCACTGTTTTGAACGTATTCTATTTCAATCTTATCCGCCATGTTTCTATAGGTCTGGCGTTTCAAATCAAAGGTAATGATAAATTCGGTGCCGACCCCTTTTTCACTCTTTACGGAAACCGTACCGCCAATCATATCCAAAATATTCTTTGCCAAGGACATTCCAAGGCCCGTACCCTCAATTCCGCTTTGAGTTGAGGACTGTTCCCTCTCAAAGGGCATAAACAACCTCTTTTGGAACTCCTCGGACATTCCGATACCGGAATCCTTTACACGAACCTCATAACGGCTGTAATCCGGCAATACTGCCTTCTTTTGGGACACGGTAATGGAGATATCCCCTCCATAGGGCGTGTACTTTACGGCGTTGTTTACGAAGTTTAAAAGCATCTGCTTCATACGAAGCTTATCGCAAACAACGGCATCATCCTTCAATTCACTCATATTAATGGAATAGTTGATGTTTTTATCCTGAATGGCGCCGCCTTCTATGGTCCAGATATCGTGAATCAACTCGGAAATACGATAATCCTCTTCCAATAATCTTGCTCTTCCGCTTTCGATACGGCTCATATCCAATACATTATTCAAAAGATCCAACAAATGCTTGGATGCCACCATAATCTTGCCCAAACACTCCGATACCTTTTTCTCATCGTCCACATGGACCTGCGCAATCTCGGTGTAACCGATAATGGCATTCATCGGCGTACGAATGTCATGGGACATATTGGAAAGGAAGGTACTCTTTGCCTCATTGGCATGTCTTGCCTGATCCAATGCATCCTCCAGAAACTTCTTTTGGCGTTCACTTTCTTTAAACTCTTCTTCCACGTTGGCCTGGCCAAGAATGACCTTGGTAGGATCGTTGGAAACCCGTACCCATTTCAGCATGGAGTGAATCAATTCGTCATTTTCTCCTCGAGCTAAAAAACGTACCGAATAGCTTTCCTTTTCTTTTAAATGATGAATGACGTTTTCCGCACTCATCAAATCAATCAGCATATTTTTATCCTGGGGTGCCACATCGCGATCCACAAAGGAACGATATGCCTTTTCATAATCATAATTTAAGAATACTTCAAAGGTTCTTCTAAAGCGCTTTTCCATGTATTCGCTCATTCGAAGAATATCAAACATCCCGGCTTCCAAATCCACGTAATAACAAGTTTCATAATCACTGGCCAAACACTGAATCATTTCCAATTGAAGACTGTTTTCAAGTGCAAGTTCTTCTCCTTTTGCACGCAAAAAATCCTCCTGCCCGTCGTGTTCCAGACGCAGAAGGCAAAACAATGCCTTGGTACAGCGATTTTCCTTACGCTCCAGGGTGCGGTAAACCGCCTTTCGATATTTTCCATAGTTTGTTGGATAAACAATATCAAAGGAGTCATGAATCCCAAGATATTCCCGAAGATGATCGGGGGTAGCGCTGTCATAACGCTCCTGACGAAATGGTTCAGGCACACGCTGGGTATACTTATCATGGAACACGCTGTAAGTCGCATGGTCCTCCATATCGCGGGTACCTTCATCATCAATCTTGTAAATAAGGTCGATGGTATCTTTTTCTAAATCAATTGCATAGACAATCACATAGTCTTGCAAAAAACGCTCGTAAATCTGATTCTTCAGTTCTTCCATATCACGTCATCTCCCATTTGTCGTAACACTTTTATTTTATCAGAAAATTCACCATTTACAAACATTTCTTTCAATCAAATGCAAAAAACAAAAAACAGTCGTCGACGCATTTGATGCATCGACGACCGTCTAAAAATGTCTTGTAATCTTTTTTCTTTATTTATTCAGCTGTCTTTTCAGCGTACATGAAGTACTTGTTCTGATTCAAAGAAGCATAGATGCCTTTTACGTTTGGCTTCTGAAGATATATATCATTATAGTAGTAAAGCGGAACGATTGCTCCTGTTTCCATTAACATATCTTCAGCTTCACGCATTAACTCAGCACGCTTAGCAAAGTCTGTCTCTGTGTAAATCTGGTTGATTAAAGCATCGTACTCATCCCACTTCGGAGCAGAAGCGCTCTTAGAAGTACCGAGCTGAGTATCGTTGTTTCCTCCACCTGAAAGCCACATTTCTAACATGTTGATCGGATCGTTAAAGTCTGCAATCCAACCGTTACGAGCGATATCGTAGTTACCTGCTTTTCTGTCTTCCAAGAATACGTTCCACTCTTCGGTTTCAACCTTAACATCAATACCTACAAGACCCCAGTCCTGCTGGATGCACTGAGCGATTGCTTCGTGACCTGTTCCTGAGTTTGTAAGATATGTAAGTGTAAGCGCAGGAGAAATGGTGTATCCACCGTTTCCATCTTCTTCAAAGCTGTATCCGCAATCTTCTAACAAAGCGATTGCTTCTTCAACCTTGCTTGATCCTGTCTGAGTAGCATCATAGTATCCGAAGTCTTTTGCTTCGAAAATACCACCGTTACCATCAGCCATTCCATCCGGAATAAAGGTATCAGCAGGAACCTGTCCTGTCTGTCCAACAGTATCAACAATATATTGGCGATCGATTAAAAGTGAAAGAGCTGTTCTCATCTTAGCAGCCTGTTCAGCAGTTAATCCATCAAACATGGAGGAGCCAACATTGAAGCATACATAGTAAGTTCCAAGAGTATCAATAATATTGAACTCCGGATTATCCAAAAGGTTTCCTACTTCATCTGTAGGAACCGTATCAGCAAAATCAAGGTCACCTGCGTTGTAAGCAGCGTAGATTGCTGTATCATCTGCTGAAAGCATAAACTCTAACTTTTCAAGCTTAACATCATCAGCTCTGTAGTAGTTCGGGTTCTTTACATATACCATGGACTCATCATGTGTCCATGAATCAAGAGTAAATGCACCGTTTGATACAAATCCTGCTTCCTGAGCCCAAGCACCAGGTGTTGTGCCATCCGGATTAGCTGCTTCAACTTCCGGCTGATATACAGGAAGGTAGGTCGGGAAAGCTACCAAATCCAGGAAGTATGCACATGGGCTAACAAGCTGTACCTTTAAGGTATAGTCGTCAACTGCTTCAACCTGAAGTGTACCGTCATCATTTGTTGCAATCGGTGTGAACATGTAAGCGTAATCAGCAGCGGTTTCCGGTGCTACTGCACGGTTCCAGCTGTAAACGAAGTCGTTTGCTGTAAGTTCTTCACCGTTAGACCACTTAGATTCAATTAACTTGAATGTATAAGTAAGTCCATCTTCAGATACTTCCGGTTCACCATCGGAAAGAGCCGGCTGTAACTGGCTGTTCTCATCATAAACATAAAGTCCTACGAATGAGTTAACAGCAAGGCATGCGCCATCAACGGAAGAGTTGAGGGCCGGATCAAGATAGCCCGGTTCTGAAGCTAAGTTGATTCTTAAAGTTGTTGTGTCTGTGTCCTGAGTAGTAGAAGCACCATTGTCGGAGCCGCTCTTTTTGTCAGAGTTGCCACCGCAAGCCGCAAGTGAAACTACCATTGTCAAGGCGAGAAGTGTTGCGATAATTTTCTTCATTACGTTTCTCCTTTTTAAGATATTTTTTATTTCAAACCCAAAGGGCTTAAAACCGCATTTATTTGTTCCAGCAAGCTACAAAGTGTCTGTCACCGCGATCGGTTAACGGTGGCATCTCTTTTGCACACTGCTCTGTCGCATACCGACATCTTGTTCTGAACGGACAACCACTCGGCATATTAAGCGGACTCGGAACATCTCCCTCTAAAATAATACGCTGGCTCTTTCTTGCTGTTTCCGGATCGGGAATCGGAACAGCGGAAAGAAGGGAAAGCGTATACGGATGAATTGGGTTATCGTTTAATTCGTCTGCATCTGCAATCTCCATCAAACGTCCCAAATACATAACTGCAATTCGGTCGGAAATATGTCTTACAACCAAAAGGTCATGGGCGATAAACAAATATGCCACACCCAGTTTTTCCTGGAGTTCTTCAAACATATTTACCACCTGTGCCTGAATGGAAACATCCAAGGCAGATACCGGTTCATCACAAACGATGAACTTCGGATTTACTGCTAACGCTCTTGCGATACCGATTCTCTGACGCTGTCCGCCGGAGAACTCATGTGCGTAACGCATGGCATGTTCTGCATTTAATCCTACGGTTTCCATGAGAGATAAAATCTTCTC
>JAEEGL014189991.1_pt1 | contig 10279 bp, 6 predicted proteins | sample 9134231 | NCBI WGS metagenome assembly JAEEGL01 (sample SAMN16246548, study PRJNA631951) | gut metagenome | biome: gut microbiome; feature: rumen; material: fiber-attached | host: Bos | place: Iran: Karaj | collected 2018-10
CCGCAACCTGGGCGACATGACCAAAATCGACTGGCAGGAAGTCATCAGGAAATATAATATAAAGGTTTATGGAAAAGAAAGAGAAACATTATTGGATAGCGGCATCGAGAGGACGAGGGGACGAAACGGCCAAGGTCAAGAATCGCCAGCAGATGCTGGAGATACGGAGCGACAGGTTTACGAACACGCTAACGTCGGTTCAGAAGGACAATCTGCTTCTGATTCAGTACGGCAAGACGATAAAGTTTTGAGCGTAGGAGCGGAAATCGACCTGCTGACTTACTCGACACCCTGCACCGACATTTCGCAGGCCGGCAAGCGGGCAGGCATCAAGAAGGACAGCGGCACACGCTCCGCCGTGCTGTGGTACACCGAGGAAGCCATCCGCAGCCTGCGCCCCCGACTGCTGCTGCAGGAGAACGTCGCCGCATTGGTGAATCAGCAGAACGCCGCCGACTTCCGCCAGTGGCGCGACACCGTGCAGCGGCTCGGCTACCGCTCGTCGTGGGTGGTGCTCAACGCCCGCGACATCGGCATCGACCCCGCCCTCGGACCCGTGCCCCAGAACCGCGACCGCCTCTTCATGCTCTCCTGGCGCGACGACCTCCCGCTGCCCGACCAGTTCCCCTGGCCCCAGCCCCAAGCCCTCACCCGCACCATCGCCGACGTCCTCGACGAGGATGTCGCTGAGAATTTCTTCTTGAAACCCGAAAGCGTCATCTCCTTCCTCACCCGCAACGAGCAGGGCGACCGCTGCCTCTACCGCGTCAGCGACCACCTGCCCACCCCCGACGAGGTAAGGCAGTGGGTGAGGGAGACGGAGCCCCGCCGATAAAATTCTGACACATTATATTTATTCATTCACAAAACAAAAAAAGTAACGATTATGGCACAAGAAAAAGACTATTCTCTGAAAGTAAAGCTGACCCAGTTGACGGGCGCTTTCGTGAAAGACCTCACGGGCCGCACGGCCACCAAGAAGTGCATCATCATCCCCGTGGACGACAACCCCTGCATGTTCGTCGGCGAAAAAGACGTGTATCTCAACATCGCCGCCTTCGCCACCGACAGCCAGCAGTACGGCGACACCCACATGCTGAAACCCAACCTGCCCAAGGACGTGCGCGAGCAGATGACCGACGAGCAGCGCCGCCAGCAGCCCATCCTCGGCAATATGCGCCCCCTGCGCCAGGAAGTGCAGAGCCAGGGTGCCCCCATGCAGGCCGACCAGCTCGACCAGCCGCAAGAGGATTTGCCGTTCTGATTTAAGGCTTTCATTTTCACGTCATATAACAATATTGCGTACCGCCCCGCTTGGTCTGTGAAGATCGGGCGGGGATTTTTTGTTGTCCCATTTTGTTTCTGGCTCGGATATATCTTTGCCCGTAGAAACCAAAAGAACGACGTATGACCGATTTTGAACAACTGAAGGAAATCTGCCGCGTGGCGTGCCACGAGCGCAATGCCTGCAAGCCTGGCTTCGAGGCGCTGATGCAGGCTGACTCGATACCTGCCATTCTCGCCGTGTGGCGCAAGAACTGGGACGATATCTTCGCATCGAAGTTTGCCGACGTGATGGTGAAGAACATCGTGGAGGTCTATACGACCGCAAAGGCCGAGTTCAACGCTGCAGAGGTGTTCGTCAACGAACCGAGTGAGCGTGGGCTGGTGATTGTCTGCGATGCGCCGAAGCCGATAGAGGTGGGTGGCACCGCCAAGGCATATATCTTTGCGCCGAGTGAGGTGCGTGCCACCGACAATGCCCAGGTGTACTGTCGCACGGCAGGCTCGAAGATCACGCTCCGAGGCCATGCTTATGCCCGCATTGAGGATAAGGGTACCAGTGTCGATGTCTATGACTTCGCCCGTGCCGACGGAGCGATGCGCTGCGACACCCACAATGCCGCCGAGGTGGTCATTACCGCAGGCACACTCCGCGACTACGGCCACCGCCGCATTGCCGCCTATGGTGGTGCAAGGATTTACTCCGATGCCACTCGCGGCATCGAACTCGGCGACCAGAGCCGTCAATATCCACTTAACGAATACACCGAGGAAGTATGAACAGCCACTTAGCCATCAAGATTGACGGGCAGGACATGGCGCTCCGTCCCGATCAGACCCTCGACATCGAACTCTCAAACCCGTTGTTCAATAATGTCGAGATGTTCTCGCTGCCGTTCGACCCGCCGTTTGAACAGAACCGCCACCTTTTTATGAACATGGACGAGCCGAAGAGCGACGCCTCGCCGTTGTCGATGGAGCGTAAACAGGCTGTGGTCTATGGCGACGGCCTACCGCTGCATTCCGGCGTGACCGTGATTCAGGAAGGCGAGGAACTCGACAGCGGCCTGGCGATGAACATCGACGCTTCGACGCGCTCGTTTGATGACCTTATCGGCGACCTCGAATGCCAGGACGTGCCGTTGAAAGACAAGATTCAGATAGGTGAGAAACTTGGCAATGTGCATGTCAAGGCATCATATAGTTATCAGGTAAAGGTTCGTTATGAGGGTAAGAAGGATGACTCGGACTATCACTATGACAACGACGATGCTGAAGGTGATTTCGAGCCGCAGGCACTCGGGTTTTCATGGCCAGGTATCTGTGCCGAGACTGGTGTGAACTACGAAGCGCAGGAGAAAACCACAAAACAATATCCCGGCGGTCATACGGTGAAGGTGCCACGCGAGGCGACGGGATATGCCAATTCTACTTTTATCAATGTGACAGATGCCTATAGCGAGAACTCGGCCCATTGGGGTGAGGGTGGGGCGAAGTATTGTAATGCCCGTGTCTGCTATCTCCACAAGGGACTTAACGACGACGGTACCAGCAGCAATGATGTCATCAGCCTGAAGGACTCCACCGAGCAGTATGAGGACAAATATCCGTACTGGGTGCTCGACGCCGACCGTCCGCAGTCAGGCATCTGTTTCTATGTGCTTTATTTCCTCGACTGTCTCTTCGCCCATCTCGGTGTGTCGTTCGACAAGAGTGCCTTGCTCGCCGTGGAAGATTTCAAGCATTTATGTTTCTTCCAGACCAAATGTGCTTATGACCGGGAGATAATGACTGACAAAGCCTTCTATTCTGTGGAAGCGGCTAATGCGTGGCTTGAATCGCGAGGGTGTGGAGGCAAGTTCGGTGTGGAAGACCCAGAGCCGAAGCAGGTGCAGGAGTTCAAATATCAGTTGAACAATAGTGGCGTGTGGGAAACAGTCAAGGTCGGAAAGAATGAGGTGCAGTCCATCACCGTCACAGCCACGCTCAACAAAGTCACCTTCTCATGCAACGTCTGCAAGATGTGGGCCAACAGCGAAAACTTCCCCGAGGAAAGTGTGAAGACGGTCATTGACTCGTTGGAGGCCAGCTTCGGCATCCGTTTCCACTACGACTACGAAAAGAACAAAGTGACCGCCTACCTGCTGCGTGACGTGTTCCGCCGCAGAAATGCCGACGGTTCAGCACTCCAGCCCGTCACCTTCCAGGGCGAAGTGCATACCGTCAGGAAGCTGACGGAGAAGATCAAGGGCTTCCGTCAGAAATACTCCGCCGAGAGTACCGCCAAGGAACAGCGCCAGTTCATCAGGCGTGGCAAGCGCGACTACGACACCGACTTCGACTACACTGAATATCCAGCCGACCGTCTGGTGCTCGACAAGACCTATATTGAGATTGCCGGGCAGGCCAGTGCGACGAATATGAAGGTGTATGTCGATAAGACCACGGGCGATGCCTACCGCTACAAGGTGAACGGCGAGACCGAGGCCGACGCACGGCTCTTCGAGGTGGGACAGTTCCACGGCATCGAGGTGGGCGACTGCTCTGCCGAGTCGGAAGAGGACGGACTGATAAGGGAATATGTCAGCGACTTCCAGCCGATATCGTTCAACGATGTCAATGCCCGCAACGTGCTCGGACAGAACAAGGAGCGCATCGGCTATGACGGCAAGGGCAACAGTGCCAAAATCAAGGATATCAAGACGGGCGGTCAGCCGATGCTCGTCGCCTATGTCGATGAAGACTTCGAGCATGAGTTCGTGGAGCAGAAGATTCGCAATGTCCTCGCCAACGACCTCGTTGACCTCTATCTCACCGAGTTCCTGCAGACCGTCGAGAGTTATGATCCCAGCGGCACTGACGACGGCAACTCACCCCTTCAAAGTTATGACTGGGGACTGGCCATCGCCATGATGCGCGGTGGCGGTACAAACATGACCGTCCAGAACTTCGACCACGATTACGACGGATTCGGCAATGACAAGTGGAGAACGGTGGCAGGCGAGTATGCGCTGACCTCGGACACGATGGACCAGTTGGGCAACGAGTTCGACTACAACGGTATCTATTCCGGCATCGGCGACGGCGAGCGCTTCTCGCTGAAGATTTGTGCCTACAAGCCCTTCCGCTATAAGTATGTCGGTGGCAACCTGGTAGTCAGTACCGACCCGACGGAGTGGGGCGACGCCTCGTGGATAGTGCCCTGCGACGGCGACGTCATCAACCCCAGCACCCATAAGGTAGAGACGAAGATTCGTACTCGCGGACTTTTCGACACCTTTATGTCGGAGCTCTGCCACTTCCTGCTCCACCGCAAGAAATTCCGCATCAAGGCATCGACTACCGTGGCGCAGCTCGCCGACATCCCAAACCACTGGCGGCAACTGTGGCGCATTGGCGACATGCTCGGCTACATCGACAAAGTGAAATACCAGCTCGCCGTAGAGAACGGTCTCGGTGAAGTCACCATCGACTTCTACGAGATTTAATCACTATAAATAAGGAAAGAATATGGCAACATTTACCAGTTACACAGGTTCAAAATTGATAGGGTGTCCCATCGTCTACGGTGTCCGGGCGGCATCGCTCCCCTCTGGCTCCACGTTCCACCGCGTCCGCATCACCGTCCGCATCATGACCACCGACTTTGCGTTCTCAACCCCTGCCGAAGACGGCGAGGAGGTGTTCTTCGACATCTCGTCGGCCTTCCGGGCGATGGCAGAGAAATACGAGTACACCGCCACCAACCTGAATCCTGCGGGCGGCAGCTATCCCTACTGGGCAGCCACCGTGACCGCCTACGACGACTATCTGCTGGACGGTGCGGAGATGCACACCGCCGGTGTGGTATCGACCGACGGCGGCAACTTCTTTGTCGGCAAGTTGACCGACCGCGAGCGTCTCGCCGGCACGTCGGCATGGCCCTCGAAGTGGAGCCGTAAGCCGACCACCTCGCCGGAGATGGTGCATATCGGCAAGACGCTGCTCGTGGCCACCGACTTCGCCGCCAATCCGCGCGTCACCGAGATGAGCATCACTGCACAGACACGCGCCACCGCCGCCTACTATCCCATCGCCGCACCAGCCGACGCCTACGCGCTGCGCTTCATCAACTCGCTCGGCGTGCATGAGTCGCTGCACCTGCACTGTCTGCGGCAGACGGCGGTGAACGTCAAGACCGACCATTACATCATCGCCCGTCAGGAGACCATCAGCCAGTTCTCGCGTGGTGTCACCGTGAAGCAGAACGGCTACGAGCAGTGGAAGATGTCGTCGGGACCGCTCGACCTCGCCTGGCAGCGCTACTACCTCCACGAGGTGCTGATGGCCGAGAAGGCGTGGATAGAAATCGACGGCCAGTGGCTGCCGTGCCACATCATCCCCGAAGAGTCCACGGCGGGCGTTGACCGTTCGAAGGGCGAGGCACTGACGGTGGAGTTCACCATCCGCTTCGACATCAACGGTTCGCCTTTCGCATAGACCATCGTCCCAAAACGTCGGGTGCAGGGCAGTACCTTTGAAGAAAGAAAACGAAACGATTATGGCAGTTACGATAGCATCAGCAGCGAACTATTGGATCAATCCTAATGCACTGAGTATTTCCCTTAACGCCCTCGGCGAGGCCAACCGCATTCAGGCGAGTGTCGCCAGCGGGGCGGTCATCATGTGTTACATCCGAGGCATCGACGGCCTCGAATACGACAACGGTCACAACTACCGTCGTTGGCCGCTGGTGATATCGCCGACCTACTTCAACACCAATACCGAGAAGTACCTCTACGTTGCCATCCCCCGCACTGCCGCCGACGGTACGGAGGCATCGGTCTTCTTCCCCAGTCATCTGATAGACATCTACGGCTACACGGTTGTTGAAGACCCAGACACCCACGAACAGACGCAGGGCGAGAAGGTGGGCAGCGACAAGTACTTTTATATCTTCCTGCAGGGCATCATCACGTCGAGCGGCACCGGCTACACACCCCGCGACTGGCGGGTATTGCCCGATATGGGTACACTAAAGACCGACGAAGCCATCGACTCGACTGAGAACAACTGGTATCGCTGGGATCCCGTCAGCCAGACCGTCACCTTCCTGAAGGAGATTATCATGGACGGTGCCTCGTGGTTCCGTAACCTTATTGCGCGGTCGTTCACGCTCAATGGCCATGAGCTCAACGGTGTGGCCGTGGTGGGCGAGACACCGAGCGACAGCGACGACACGATTGTCACCCCCGCCTACCTCGACGGCATCACCGACGGCAAGTATCTGCGCAAAGACCAGGATGACTACACGCCCTATTCGCTCGGTGTCGGCGGCAACCTCAATGTAGAGGGTGTCTTCGATGCCATCGAGGCGGAGATTGACAAGATGCGTTCGCACAACTACACCGGCAGCGGCCTCGGTGACACGGGGTGGATGCTGACCAACAACGACGGCTCGGGTGCATCGCTCCTGGAGGTCGATAAGCTGTTGGTGCGCATGAAGGCCACGTTCATGGAGCTGGAGATTCGCAAGGAGACCTTCTCGGGCGGCAACAACCACTACTCGCCTGCCGGCAGTGTCATCTTCAAGGTGGACTTCCTGACCGAAGACAACCAGCCGCTCGGCTACCGCATCCAGAAGGTGCCCTGGCTGTTGAAGGCCAAGGCGTTCCTCTGGCCGTGGGGCAGTGCCGCAAGGAACTACTCCCGTCAGCGCCGCATCCGTTATGCCGAGAGCATCGACCAGTTGACACCCGAGGAATATGCAATGGTGGCGAAGTTCCGCTGCTATCTGATTTCTGACGACGGTACGACGGCCACAAGAAACTGGTGGCAGGTTGGCGACCAGCCGCGCTGTCAGAGCTTCAATAAAGCCCTCTCACGTGAGAATAAACGTAATAATGTCTATGATACCACCACGCCCGGTACTACTGACCCAGCATCGCCCATCAGCAGCGACTTCTGGTGGCGACTCGTCACAGAGGTGGGTTCACAGGTACTGGAGGACGGCAAGGTCTACGACTTCATCGAGATGCCCTATGAGCACTATGCTGACTACGAGGACGAGTACCGTCGTAATCCCGACAACTTCTGTGCTGCCGGCTCAGACATCCCGAAGGCGGGCGATACCATCGTCTGTATGGGTAGCCGTACCGACCCGGCACGCATGAACATGATCAGCATCATCTCGGTGGCAACGGACTATTCCGACGCACCCGCCGTGAAGGGCTATCGTGGCATCCACCGCTTCTCGCTCGACGGTTGTCTGGTGTTCAACATCTCACCCGAGAAGGTCAGCATCCGCAGTAAGTCTTTTGAGTTCATCGCCGACGACGGCTACACCTTCCCCGTACCCCTCGAACGCGGTGCCTACGAGGTGGGCATCCGTTACCACTGGTACGACCGCGTGTCGCACAACGGCTCTATCTGGCTTTGTCAGGTGGCCGACTCGAAGGTGTGGGTCAACGCGGCGGGCAACAATATCGGTACGCCTGCCGATGCCGACATCATCGAGGGCGAGGGCAACTTCACCTATACGGCAGACGCGGCGCAGATACCCTCGCTCGAACCAGAAGAGACCGCAACAGGCACCGACCATTACTATAAGCGCGGTACGGTGAACGGACAGACCGTCTATTACGTACAGGCTTGGACCTACGACGAGCCGACCGACACGAACAGTAACTGGCAGAAGGAGGTTGCCAAGGGAACGGAGATCACCGACAGCATCGTGCGCTATGCCGCCTCGCTGAGCGGCACCACAGCCCCGACCGTCGCTACCGCATGGAAGACCACCATTGAGGACACGGGCATCAAGGCGGGACAGTATCTGTGGACGCGCCGTACCACCTACTATTCCGACAACCGCGAGCCGACGGTGGAGTACTCTGTCGCCCGCTGGGGTATCGACGGCGACGGCATCAGTGAGATAGACTCCTTCTACTGGGCCACCACCGAGGCCGTGACGATGGATGCCGCCTACGACGCCGCACACATCCTGCCGTGGGATGCCAGTGCCTCGAAGACCGCCAAGCGCGGCATGTGGGCACCGACGTTCTCCGACTGCGAAACGGTCTGGGACGGCATCGGCAAGATGCAGGGCATGTATGTCTGGCAGAAGACGGTCATCAAGTTCGACATGGCCGCAAACCCCGACGGCACGCCCGTCACCAAGCCTGACCTCGTGAGCTATCAGTGCAACCGCGTCGGAAACGACGGACTCATCGGGCAGGAGGAATATTATATGCTCGCCGCAAGCGATGACTTTGCCACCGTCTTCGGTTCACTGACGCCCGACTATGCCCACATCGGCATCCGTTGGTACAATCAGAATGCCCCTGCCTCGGAGAACTGGCGGCTCTCGGACACCACACCGAACATCGACACGAGCAAGTGGAGTGCCGTCATGCCGGCCTACAACGAACAGCAGCCGACACTGAAATACCTGTGGAACTTTGAGCAGCGCGTCGATGGCCGTGGTACGCAGTATGCCACGCGCCCTGTCTGCATCGGCAACCACGCCCGTGGCATCAAGGGTGTCATCGAGCTCTATGCCCTCTCGGTGAGTCAGACACCGCTCAGTGCCGAGCGACCCATCCCCTCTGACATCAACGCCAAGAACACGTGGGGTGTCATCCCGACGAGCGGTTTCAGCGACCCGCAGGTGTGGGGCGACGAGAAATACGACCGTGCGCCGACAGAGGCACTGCCCTATCAGTGGAACTGGACGCGCACCCTCTACACTTCTGCCGATGCCAACGGCCTGACCTACGATGACCACTACCATGTGTCTGCCGTGCGCGGCACCAACGGCGAGGACGGTGCTGGCGAAGAGAGCATCTATATCCTCTCGACCAGCAACCCCTACAACGGCACGCATCCGAAGAACGTGTCTCGCGGAAAGATTGGCGGGCAGGGCGACTGGATAGCCAAGGCCGACCAGTACGGTGTTGATGATTATGTGCCCGAAGGTTGGACCGATAACCCGCAGGCTATCAGTCCCACGGCGCCCTACGAGTTTATTGCTACCCGTAAGCTCGGCTCGCCCGATGCCAACGGTCGTAAGCAGTGGGGCGATTTCTCCGACCCCGTGCTCCGCTCCAACTGGGGTAAGAACGGTATCGACGGTGACGGTGTGGAGTATGTCTATATCCGCACCAAGACCAACGTTGCCCCTGTCATCATCGAAACCGCCGACAGCTATACCGATACTGCAGGGCGCACCTATCTCGACGACGAGTTCCTGCCGAAGGTGACGGGTAACGCGGATATCGAGAACAACGGCAACCGCTACCAGTGTACTGACGATCCGAAGGGAACAGACAGTACATGGAAGTTCGAGTGGGTCGCCAAGCGTACTAAACAGGCCCCGAGCACCAACCCCTCTACCTACGGTGCCCGCAGTTGGGAGAAATACTACGACGCCACCGCCGCCAACTCGCACAAGATGTCGCAGTGGTCAAACTTCGCTGAAAGCATCACGAAGAAGAGTGAGACTTACCGCTATGCAACAAACAATACTGGTGTGCGGCCTGATGCTTCGTCATCCGACTGGAGTACGACAAAACCAACATTGAACAAAGGCTATTGGCTCTATACAGAGACTACAATAACGTGGAGCGACAACAGTACTACTGTCCTTTATACCGACGAAAGGAATCCGAACGACGGTATCGCAGGACAGGACATTATTGTGGATGGTGCGACGGTGATAAAATACTATGTCGGTGATTCGAATACCACGCATCCAGCCGAGGACTCTTCGGACTGGAAAGATCTCTCGCAAGTGACGCAGACACAAGGCAAGTGGCTCTGGTCAAAAGCGACTACTTACTATCGCAAGGCATCAAGTGTAGCAGGCAGTCACGATGCGGGCTACTCTGTGAACTACAACGTTAGCTATATTGCAAAGGATGGCGGTGCAGGTCGTTCAATCGTTGCCATCACGGAGTACTACAAAGCCAACAACAGCAAGACCGCACCTACTGTCAATGACAGTCAGTGGGACACCGAC
>JAEEGL014381238.1_pt1 | contig 10279 bp, 4 predicted proteins | sample 9134231 | NCBI WGS metagenome assembly JAEEGL01 (sample SAMN16246548, study PRJNA631951) | gut metagenome | biome: gut microbiome; feature: rumen; material: fiber-attached | host: Bos | place: Iran: Karaj | collected 2018-10
AATCCCGGAATTGTTTTTTTCGTGGACTGATAATACTTCACCCTCAAAAAAGACATTCTTAAAGAGTTCCGAAGTTTTCTCCGCATTCTTCCTGTCTTCATTCATATAAATTGCCCAGATTATAAATGGAAACGACAAAATCGACACTGCAATTACAATACGTAGTATATGGATTGTTCTTTTCATTTTGTCGGAAATAACCAAGGTTATTTAGTTTTCCAGAACGCGAAGAACACCGCGAGGAGGATGCATGCGAAAGCCACGAGGTGGTTCCAGCGAATCGGCTCGCCCTTGAAGATCGTGGCCACGATCACCGTGAATACCGTCAGCGAGATAGCCTCTTGGATGATTTTCAGCTGCATCAGCGAAAAAGGGCCTCCGTTGATCTGGCTGCCGATACGGTTGGCCGGAATCATGAACGTATACTCGAAGAACGCAAGCCCCCACGACGAAAGGATGATGAGGATAAGGGGCCAGTCGGTGTTGATCTTCAGTTCGGTCAGCTTCAGGTTGCCGTACCACGCCAGCGTCATAAACACATTGCTGACCACTAGCATCAATATGGATATCAGTCCTCTAGGCATACATTTGTATCATTTTTCCAGCCTGCAAAGATACACAAAAAAAAACAATACCACCAACACAAAAAAGCACTCGCCTCACACTCAGCCGACAAACGGTGAGTTGCTTATATATAACCATCTCGGTTTTGCCGTCTCGCGAAACTGTCGTATCTTTGCACCTAGGAAAGTGACCTGAGACCGGCCTGCCGATTCTTAAAAAAGGTTAAAAATAGCCCTGAAATGTTAAAATGTGAGACAAAAAGCCACCCTCCGCGTCATATATGCGATACGCGAGAAAAAATTAATTTGCACGAGTGAAAAAATGTATGTAATTTTGCAAAAAATTAAACACCCATCACATTAAACACCAAGGACATGAAACGATTCGTGACACTTATGCAAGTTGAACCGAAGGTCATGAGCACCGCTGAAATAAATTAAATGAAGCGAATAAACCCAAACGTTGCACGTATTGCTATGAAAAAGATTGTATTTTTAATCGTGACGATGGCCGCATTGTGTGGCGCAAACGCACAGGACACCATCTACACCAGAGTGCCCCTTGGCAATTATTTTGCCGACGTATGGCCTACATCATATACCAACGGCGGCACAGACACCTTCCATTGTGAATTTTTATGGCATTGTGTCGACAGAAACGTTAACGCCCAAGCATTCTACAAATATACAAAAGACTCTCTTGTCATCTACGGCATCGCGGCTTCTTTGCTGGCGGAAAAAGACTATCCCGGTTTTTTCGCAGTATATCAGGATAACTCTTACGACAGTGTGTACGACTATCTGCGCATATTTGAGGCTGGCCCTACGCAGCCGATTCCAGTTGGGGAACGACTTAAAGTTCATATGCATGTGACTCCCATTTCTTACTATATCGATTTCGATGCATACCCAACCTATTCAGATTATAACCCAAAGTGGCCGGCTTACCCCATGTACGAGTGCTACTTCCATACTCCGGTGACCGTGGCCGATTCGTTCTATATAGGGCGTGAATGCCACGCCTGCCGCAATGTGCCGGGGTTTCTCGGCACGACAATGCCAATAATGTTATTAAGGACATATCCGGCTCGTTACGATACGGCTGCTCCGGTTTACCAATATAGTTGTCATAATATGTATTCACCTGGATTTGGAGTTGTCGACACGACCTATGATTCCATATACTTCCACTGGTTTTATAACAAAATGCAATATGAGGCTAACACTCGTATACCGTTATTGTTCCCTATAATCACCCCACCCGACACCTCTTCGCTGTCAAGAGACACAACCAACGTGACACATGACACCACAACGGTGGGCGACACTGTCATTGTCTGCGACACCACCATAGTGTGCGACACCCTCATCGTGAACGGCGACACTATAATAAACTATGACACCATCATCACCTACGACACCCTCCTGGCCATCAACGAGACAGGTCTCCTCGGACGCCTCACGGGCGTGATGCCCAACCCGGCGGCTGAGACGGCGAAGGTTGTCTCGAGCTTCGGGATGAGCCGCGTGGAGGTCTACAACCTCGCGGGCGAGCGCGTGCACGAGCAGCGCGTCCCCGACGGCTCACTCTCCGCCACCCTCGACCTGCGCCGCCTCCCCGTCGGCGCCTACATCCTCCGCATCCACACCCCGCAAGGCGTAGCCACCAAGAAACTCACCGTCCGGCGGTAGCAGCCCAGCGGCCAGGGACGGCAGGCAGATGACAGGTAGACGCCAAACTGACGATAAATCAACCCTAAATAGCCCAAAAGCACTACTGGAGTACTATAAAAGCACTACTGGAGTACTATAAAAGCACTACCTATCCACTACCTAGATGCTGAAAATCGCCGCAACGTCCTGAGAAATAGCCATTTGGCTATTTCTCAGGACTTAGTTCGGAGTTCGGAGTTATGAGTTCGGAGGCTGTTTTTAGGTCGGAGTTCGGAGTTATGAGTTATGAGTTATGAGGTTTGAGGTGGGGTGGGGCGGAGGGCGGAGTTCTTGTGGTGGGGGCTATTGACGGATGACGACGGCGTTGGGGTATTTCGCGAGGTTGAGCTTGAAGTGGCTGTCGCTGAGGCCGACGCGGATTTTGGTCACGGTCATCGTCACTTTGGTGCCGCGGGCGCTGGTGTGCACTTCGCGCACGGTGTAGTTTTTCGACGAGATTTTGATTGTTATGCTTTTCGCCTCGTTGGCCTTGTCGACGGGGTCGCTGAAGGTTATCTCGAAGTATCCGTCCTTGGTTTTCATCTTGGCCTTGCGGTATTTCGAGTCGAGGTCGAGGGCGAGGTCGTTTTTCTCCTTGGCGCGAGTGTCGCCGTGGGTGATGGTGATGCTGTCGACGGATTCGGTGTGTTTCACATTCCATGTGTCGCTGCCGTCGAAGCCCGATTCGCTCAATATATCCACGCCCATGAATTTCATGCTCATGCTGCTGCGGGTGAGGTTGCCTTTGGTGGCTTTTGTGAGATGCATCTTGAGAGCCAGGGGGCCCATTCCGGCGCGCATGTCCATCTCGTATTCCAGGCCGCCGGGGTTGTTCATGGCGGCGCGGCAACGGTTCATCACGTCGCTGACTTCCGCAGCTCCCTGCGCGAAGCGGCTAGGAGCATAAAGAAGGCATGGCGGCGCAGGTGAAATTCGGGGGCGTTGGAGGGGGGGGGAAGTGACGGAGAAGTGTGCGTCTTTGGTGGATGGGATTGACACTTTTGTGTAGTTTTTTCCGGGGTTCGGGGATGGCGGCTAAGCCAGATATAACGCAGGAAGGGGAGCGGCGGAGGGTCGGCCGGCGGCAGGGGAGGGGAGAATTTTATTTGCAAAAATGTTTTTTAATTAGTATCTTTGCAGCGGAAAAACCGGAACTGATATGCCCATGACCCACACCCGATATACACCTCCCGGACGACGGCCGCTGAGACGCTTGCTGGCCGCCGCCGTACTGCTGCTCCTGCTGCAGCTCCCGCACAACGCCTCGGCCCAGCTTTTCGGCGGGCTGCGCGAAAGCTGGAAGCAGCACTCGCAGGCCGACCCGCTCTCGCTCTCCGGCACGTTGGGCGGCGGAATCTCCTCGTCGTGGAACAACAAGGATGTGCTGGCCTACGTGACTCCCTTCTCGGCTACCGGCTACCTCGACCTCACCTTCAATATCTACGGCTTCAGCTTCCCGATCCACCTCGACCTGGTGAACGTGAGCCAGTCGCAGTTCACCTTCCCGCACCCGACGCTGAACATAAACACGACGCCGACCATCGGCCGCTTCCGCTTCCACCTGGGCTCGAGCAGCATGCATTTCTCGAACTACAACTACAGCGGCATGACTTTCACGGGCGGCGGTGTGGAATACAACGGTAAGTGGTTCCGTGCGGCGGGCTTCTACGGCACGCTGACGCGCGCCACCAAGTTCGGTCCCGACGACCGGACGGCGATCCAATACTATGCCGACTCGCTGCTGGGCCTGAACCTGCACGAGACCACCACGATACAGTTCACCCGCTGGGCCTACGGCGCGAAGGTGGGCTTCGGCAACAGCCGCACCTTCCTCGACCTGAGCCTGCTGCGCGCCGCCGACGACAGCACGTCGCTCCCGACGGTATGGTACGGCGACAACGGCGACACGACGCTCCGCGACAGTGTGCTGACCGCCAAGGAGAACCTGGCGGTGGGCCTCTCGGGCCGCCTGGCGATGGGCAAGCATCTGGCCATAAGCGCCAATGTGGGCGCGAGCCTCTATACCGCCGACATATCGGCCTCGAAGCTGACCGACCTGGTCGACTCGCTCGAGGGGCATGAGTCGATGGCGGGGATGGTGGAGTCGGTGAGGCCCTACACGAGCCTGCTGAAGAAGGTGGAGTGGCTCTACGAGCCGCGGACGAGCAGCTCGGTGCGCTTCGCCGGCGACGCGGCCCTCACGTGGCAATGGACGCGGGTGTCGGGTGCGCTGACCTACCGCTTCGTGCAGGCCGACTACACCTCGCTTGGCGCCACCCAGTTCAGCCAGAACAACCACGGCTTCGGCGGCAACACCACGCTCAACCTCTTCAACCGCAACCGCGCCTTCGTGAACTTCAGCGGCTTTGCCCAGCGCGACAACCTCGACCACAAGCAGACCTTCACCAACCAGGTGGTCACCTACGCCGCCACCTACAGCCAGAGCTTCGGCGAGGTGTTCCAGATGACCACTTCGTTCAACGGCATCAAGCAGGACCAGTTCGACGGCACGGAGCGGGTGAACGACACGACCCGCACCGACCAGGTGGTGCGCACGCTCAGCGTGTCGCCCACCCTGCAGGTCTCGCGCGGCGAGCTGGCCGACCACGCGGTGAACCTCAACTTCAACGTCACCGCCAACCGCAACCTCAACCCGCTGTCGGAGATGGCCATCGACCTGACCACCACCACCATCGGCGCGGGCTACGACCTGACCCTCAAGAAGCGCGGCATCGGCCTGGGCGTGAACTACGACTACTCGTCGAGCGACGCGACGCGCAACAGCTACACCGCCCACACGCTGAGCGTCAGCGGAAGCTACACCATACTGAAGAAGGAAAACATGCGCCTGAGGGCGACGGGCAGCGGAGTGGTCTCGCTGAGCAACAACGCCGAGGCCTCGGGCGGCGCCTCGGTCAGCGATGCCATGGAGGCCGAGCAGGAGGGTGGGGCGGTGCCGACCGGCGCTTCGGCCGCCGACTACACCACCCGCAGCTTCTCGTTCAGCGTGCGTGCGGGCCTCGACTTCAACTACCGCCAGCGCCATGTGCTGCAGCTCAACGCGGCCTTGAGCAACTACAGCGAGAATATCATCATCGGCCAGCGTATCGGGGTGGACCTCGACCTCCGTGCCACGTTGACCTACAGCTATACCTTCGCCGCACGCCTCATAAAGGCCAAGAAGGCGAAGAAAACCGAGAAGACCGAAGACACAGAGGATATTGACGAACCTATGTTGGACTAAACCGATAGAGACTATGAAGAAGCATCTACTCGTCGTTATAGGGCTGCTGCTAGGAATGTGGCAGACGGCCATGGGACAGGAAGTCAGCGTGGTGATCGAGCCGCTGACGCAGAATTTCCCGTCGCAGGTGGCCAGCTATCTGGACAATCCCTTCCGCTACGCGCGTGTGCGTGTGATCAACAACACCGCCGTGCAGCAGAAGATATACCTCACGCTGCAGATGACCGCCCAGATTGCGGGCGGCAACGAGACGTTCGGCATCTACAGCGAAGACCGCGGCACTTCGCGCCCGTCGATCACCATCGCCCCGGGCGGCATGTACGTGCTCGACAGCCGCGAGGCCTTCATCGAACATTTCTCCGGCCGCCTCCAGCTGAACCTCCCGCAGGGCGGCATGAACGACTTCACGCAGGTGCCGGAGGGCATCTACAACCTCTGCGTGCAGGCCTGCCGCTGGAGCGAGGTGGTAAGCGTCGACCAGCGGATGGGCGAGGGATGCCTGCCGATGAACATCTGCTACACCGGCTCGGCGCCCGAGTTCACCGCCCCGGTGATGGCCGGCATGGGCAACAACATGCAGCTCCAGCCCCAGCGCAACATCAACATCCGCTGGAGCGACGTGATCACCAACTGCGCCACCTCGGCCCGGTTCCGCTATGTGCTGAAAATCGTCAAGGTGCTTCCCGGACAGAATATCCTCCAGGCCATCGACCGCAACCCCGTCTTCTTCAGCGAGGACTGCGGCTCGTCGACCTTCTGCGTCATCGACACCCTGCGCGACCTGCGCATCCCCTTCGAGGCGGGTGCCACCTACGCCATGCGGGTCACCGCCGTGCAGCGCAACAACATGGCCGGCGTGCAGATCAACCTCAGCAACGGTGGCGCCAGCCAGGTGGTCACCTTCACCTGGGGCCAGGCGGGCTACGGAGTGGAGCAGGGGGGCGAAGACCCCGTGAATCCGCAGGCTCCGCAGAACCAGCAGAACGAGAGCGTCGAGGAGAGCGACTCGGACAACCAGGCCTCGGTGCGTGCCTCGGTCACGATGCCCAGCTTCGTCGCGCCGCGCAAGGAGGGTTCGCCCCAGCGGGTCGAGAAGGGCGACTTCGCCGTCAGCTGGACTCCCGTCAAGGGCGACTCCGTCAAGGCCGCGATATATGTCGTCGAGCTCTACGAGGACAACCTCGGCGGCATCGACCCCTCGACCGTGCATGCCCCGCTCGCCACCGCCACCGTCAACGGCCCGGTGGGCCATTTCTACGGTGCCGGCACCGACACCGTCGTGGTGAAAGACAAAGGTTGGGACACGCTGCTCGTCGAAGGTGCGAAATACTTCCTCAAGCTGCGCACCCATACCGCCTACAGCTACCATAGCGCGCACCACCGCCGCGTCACACATTATGTCAACGGCATCCCCGCCGACACCGAGGAGGATTCGGTCTGCACCGTCCACGACGCCTTCGTCGACGAGGAGACCAGCCTCCGCTTCCAGTGGGGCGTCGACTCGTCGCAGCTCGCACCCATCGCCCCCTCGCAGTTCCTCTTCCCGGTGAACTACGGCTCGGCCGACTGGGACGACACCACCTTCGACGCCTTCGGCATGGACTGCCCCGAGGTGGAGCGCTTCGACGACTTCGAGTTCATGTGGAAGAAAACCTCCGGCCTCGACATCGGCGACTCGGCCAAGTATACATTATATATATATGACATGCCCAAGGGCAAGAAGCTGGCCGACATCGTGAAGGGCAAGCCCAAGTACACCGTCGAGAACCTGACAGCCACCACCTACAACGACAGCATCCTCGACTCGCTCGAGACGGGCAAGAGCTACGTGGTGCGGCTGCGTACCGAGATCGCCGGCGACACCCTTCCGAAATACAAGATGCTCGGCGCCGGCTACAGCCACGCCATCTACTTCAAGCTGGTCGAGGCCACGAAATACTCCGAGTTCATCGACACCAAGTTCGCCTGCTTCCCGCAGGACACCACCGGCCTCGACCGCACACCCGTCAAGGTCGACGTCGACCACCTGGTCCACGACCGCGTCCGCCTGAAGATGGGCCGCTTCGACCTCATAGTGCAGAAAGCCACCGACAAGCCCGCCACCCTCGGCAAGAAGGACGGCAAGAAAGATGGCAAGAAAGATGGCGACAAGAAGGAGGGCGGGAAGAAAGACGGCGACAAGGGTGACAAAGGCGCCGGCGACAAGCCTGCCGGCGACAAAGGCGAGGGTGACAAGGGAGATAAGGGTGACAAAGGCGGAGAGAAGAAGGACGGAGAGAAGAAAGACGGCAAGAAAGACGACAAGAAAGGCCAGCAGCAGGAATACTCCGTCATCAGCGGCGAGGGCTATGTCCTGTGGCATCCGCTGGGCTTCGGCTGCGGTGTGAAGGTGAAGTTCGACACCGTCAAGGTCAACAAGAACAACCAGGTCATCTCGGGCACCGCCCGCACCATCGCCACCGACTCGAACAACTACATCAACCTCAACATCGGCGACAACAAGTTCGGCGCCGGCTTCGACATGCTCAGCGACGGTGCCGCCGTCGCCCTCGACAAGGTGGCCGGCGAGCTCGGCTCCACCGGCGAGGAGGTGAGGAAATGGTACAACTACATCAACCTCGGGAGCAACACCCTCACCGAGGTTATCCACGGCATCGCCGAAGAGGAACTCAATGTCGGCGTGGTCACCACACCTATCCGCATCCCGCAGGAGATGCTGGGCCTCAACTCGAACAACGTCACGGTGGCCATCAACGACATGTTCTTCTCGCCGGTGACCGCCCACGCCAACTACCTGGCCTTCTACAGCTCGCACCGCGACAACATGTATATGCCCTTCGTGGTCACCAACGTCTGCGTCGACTCGTCGCGCCTCATAGCCGACACCGTAGGCGATGTGAGCCTGGTGCTGGCCGCCGACATGTCGTTCCCGCTGGTCGACAACTACACCCTTTTGCTCAAGCGTCCCACCAAGCTCACAGACCTCGAGACCGGCACCCATATCACCATCAACCAGAAAGGCTTCAAGGAGCTGGTGGCCGTGTGTGAGGTCGACTTCGGCTATCGCGACGTGCCGGGCAACAAGCTGCTGGCCGTCGACATGAAGAAAGACGGCGGCGTCGATCCCTCGAAGTCGGTCAAGGGCACCTTCGTGGCGCATATCGAGGACTGGGACAACTGGACGGCGACGGTCAAGCTCGACCCCTTCACCGTGGTGGGCTGCGAGGACTACACCTTCGTCCCCTCGGGCGAGGGCATCCTCTACGACCACTCCTCGACCTTCACGCCGCCGGCCGTGCGCTTCCCCGCCGACTACCTCAAGAACGCCAAGGACGAGAAGGAGCGCAAGTCGTGGCAGGGCTTCTACCTCGACAAGTTCTACGTCATGTTCCCCCCGTCGGTGAGTACCGTCTTCATCGACTATGCCGGCGAAGAGCATAAGGAGGACAAGCCCGTCTACCACTATGGCGCCAACGGCGAGCAGACCGACTCGGTGGAATTCATCATCCCCGGCTCGCGCCTCAGCGGCGGCGCCGAGCGGCTCATCTGGGACGGCGAGGGCCTCTCCGTCGACGTAAACATCGCCGACATCCTCACCCTCGAGACCAAGAACGGTGGCGGATGGCTCTTCTCGCTCGACACCGCAGGCCTGCGCTTCCAGAAGAGCAAGTTCAAATACGGCCAGCTTACCGGCCGCGTGCGCGTGCCGTTGTTCAGCGGCAACCTCCGCTACCACGCGCAGCTCGGTACCGACAGCCTCGCCTTCAAGGTCAACCTCGACGACAAGGACTTCAAGCTCCAGCTCTATGTGGCCGACGTGGCGCTCGACCAGAAGTCGAGCTACTTCACCATCGTGCAGGACAACAGCGGCGAGAACAACTATACCGACAGGGACAAGATCTCGGGTACGGAATATACCTACCTCGACTCCAAGTCGCACACCCGCATCGACCTCACGCTCAACGGCAAGATCAACATCAACTTCAAGCAGATGGGCATCGACGCCGAGCTGCCCGCCATCAAGTTCGAGAAGATGTACGTCCGCAACTTCACCCGCAAGGATGTCGACATGGGGCAGAAAGGCAAGCCCGCCGGCGACAAGGATGACAAAGGCGACAAGGGTGGCGACAAAGGCGGAAAGGGCGGCAAGCAGAAGAATGTCGTCAAGAGCTACGTGATGGGTCCCATTGACTTCAGCATAGGCAAGTGGAGCAAGGCTTCGCCGCAGAAATACCTCGGCGAGGTGAACCCCGACACTGCGATGTACGACGACCTCCTATATCTGGCCTACGCCGACAAGGATAAAGACAAGGACAAGGATAAAGACGATAAAGACAAGGATAAGGACAAAGACAAGAAGATCACCGGCAAGGTCGGCGGTCTGGAATACAGCATCGACACCGTCGATATGGTCTTCAACAAGATCGACGGGCAGAAAGACAAGTACCGTGCGGGCCTGGCCTTTGCCGGAAGCCTGAAGCTCGGCATCGGTGCCAGCCAGTCGGTCGTCGCTGCCGCCGGATTCACCGTCTTTGCCGATGTCAACACCGAGACCTTCGAGATCGGCAACTTCGACGGCGCCTTCGATTCGGCCCGCATCACGACGAATATCGGTCCCCTGACGGTCGACGGCTTCCTGGCACACACGCGAGACGACCCGCTATACGGCCACAGCTGGCGCGGAGTGCTTCAGGTGAAGGTGATGACAGCAGTGGATGTGGCTATGGGTGCCGGCTTCGGTACCAGCAAGCGGCTCGAC
>JAEEGL014698942.1_pt1 | contig 10279 bp, 7 predicted proteins | sample 9134231 | NCBI WGS metagenome assembly JAEEGL01 (sample SAMN16246548, study PRJNA631951) | gut metagenome | biome: gut microbiome; feature: rumen; material: fiber-attached | host: Bos | place: Iran: Karaj | collected 2018-10
GGCAGGAGCCGCCAGGAGGCCTACGACAAGGCCATGGAGCTCCTCGACAAGGTCGGTCTGTGGGCAAAAGCTCTCAATTATCCCGACGAGCTCTCCGGCGGCCAACAGCAGCGTATCGCCATCGCCAGGACCCTCGCCATGGATCCCGAGATCATACTCTTCGACGAGCCCACCTCCGCCCTCGATCCTTCGATGATAGGCGAGGTGCAGTCCATCATCCGCATGATCGCCAAGACCGGCCGCACCATGATGATAGTGACCCACGAGATGGATTTCGCCAAGAAGATCTCGAACAGGGTGCTCTTCATGGAAGGCGGCAACATCTATGAAGAGGGCACTCCCAAGGAGATCTTCGAGAATCCGAAGAAGGAGAAGACCATACGCTTCATCAAGCGCCTGAGCTCGCTCTCCTACCGCATAGAGAGCAGGGACTTCAACTTCGAGGCCCTCACCGACGAGCTGCAGGCCTACGCCGAGAAGCTCCTGATCGAGAACGACCGCACCTCCAAGATACAGATCGCGCTCGAGGAGATCTGCGTCAACAATATCTTCGGCTTCGATGAGGATCCCAATATCTACGCCGGCATCGATTACTCCGAGAAGAGCGACGTGCTGACCCTGGAGCTCAAATACGCCGGACAGCACTACGACATCACCACCTCCGAGAACGTGCTCTTCAACTCCATCCTGCAGGAGCCCACCACCACAGTAGTCGACGAGGTGCTCGAGAACTCGGGCAAGTGGTACAACAATCACACCTCTATCAGCCTTAAGTGGGAGGACTAAGCAATGAAGAAGAGTCTCATAAATATCACCGCGCTCATCCTCTGCGCAGTCTTCGCCTTCTCCTCGCTGGTATTCGCCGAGGGCGAAGCCCAGGAGGAGGAGATGATCCCCAAGAACGGGATCACCACCATCGACGAGCTCCACGGAAAAAGGCTGGGAGTCCAGACCGGCACTCTTTATGAGCAGGCCATAGGCTGGCCCAAGGAAGAGACCGACAAGTTCGAGCAGTACAAGATGCCCAACGACATGCTGCTGGCCCTTGAATCCAACAAGCTCGACGCTTATCTGATCGAAGAAGTGGGCTTCTACGCCCAGAGATACGAGCATCCCGAGCTCATGCGCCTCAAGGAGAAGGCGGGCGAGAGCCAGTTCGCCGTCATCGTCGGCAACAACGAGAAGCAGGACAGGCTCTTCGCCGAGATGGAGGAGTTCATCGCCGAGGGCAAGGCCAACGGCTGGCTCGATTCCCTCTACGATTACTGGGTGAGGAACTGGAACCCCAACACCTGCAAAATAGAGAACATCCCCCAGACCAGCGGCGAGAACGGCGAGGTCATCATCGCCATCGAGGGCGGATACGAGCCCTTCTCCTATGAGAGCAACGGCCAGTTCGAGGGCTACGACGTGGAGTTCATGATGAATTTCTGCGCGAAATACGGTTACACCTGGAACTTCCAGGCCATGGAGTTCGACGCCATCGCCGTCGGCGCCATCGCCGGCAAGTATGATTTCGGCATGAACATCGTGGTAGACGAGGAGAGGGCGGAGGATTCGGTCCTCACCGACTGGTACTACGTCTGCGACCTGGTCTTCGTCGTCGAGGGCGAATATGAGAGCGAGATGGGCTTCTTCGAGAATATGGCCTACTCGTTCAACAAGACCTTCATCCGCGACAACCGCTGGAGGCTCTTCGCCGAAGGTATGGGCAGGACCCTGCTGATCACCGTCATGTCCATAATCCTGGGCACCGCCCTGGGCTTCGCCGCCTACATGGCCTGCCGCCACGGCAACAAGCTCGCCAACGGCATCACCGGCGTCGTCAACTGGATCATCGAGGGCATCCCGACGGTCGTGTTCCTGATGATACTGTCCTTCGTCATCTTCGGCAAGACCCAGCTCTCAGGCACCCTGATCTCTATCATAGGCTTCACCTTCATCTTCGGCTGCGGCATGTACGGCATGCTGAGGGTGGGCTTCGGCGCCATTCCCAGGGGACAGTTCGAGGCCGCGACCGCCATGGGCTACAGCGATCTGCAGTCCTTCTTCAGGATACTGCTGCCTCAGGCCGCGCAGCATTTCCTGCCCATATACAAGAGCAACGTAGTCTCGCTCATCAAAGAGACCTCGGTCGTGGGCTACATCGCCGTCATGGATCTGACCAAGATGGGCGATCTGGTGAGGAGCCGCACCTATCTGGCCTTCTTCGCCCTCATCGCCGTCGCCGTCCTCTACTTCGTCATGGAGGCCATACTGGTCGCCATCGTGAACCGCGTGCAGCTCTCGGTAGATCCCAAGCGCCGCTCCAGGGAGAAGATCCTCGAGGGCATAGTGGAGAAGGAATAAAAACGGTCCGCGTAAGGATACCCCGCAAAGAGCAGCCCTTGCGGCTGCTCTTTTGATATCATGGCCGCGGAAGAGATTAGACAAGGGCGGCGCGGTCGATTATAATAATAAACAGGGAAGGGTCCGCGTCCGCGGATCCGGGATCAACAGGGATTTAAAAATAACAGGAGAAAAACAAATGAAAAAGAAAAAATCAATGATCATCATCGCTCTGGTCCTGGCGCTCGCCATGGCCCTGAGCGCCTGCGGCAAGAAGAAGGAGACGCCGCAGCCGGTCTCACAGCCCCAGCAGCCCCAGCAGGAGCAGCCGGCGGATAAGCCTGCCCCTCAGGAGCAGAGCGCGGAAAAGCCCGCGCAGCAGGAGAGCTCCGCGAAGCCCTCGCAGCCCCAGCAGGGACAGGTCCAGCCCGTCCCCAGGAACGACGCTCTTTTCAAGGACTTTCTCGCCGGGAACGAAAAGGTCGGCGTTTTTGAGGCCTTCGTCCATGACGTGAGGATGCTCGGCGCGGATTACAAGACCGGAAGCTTCCTGAGCCTTGACGAGCTCATCGCGGTCTGCTCGGGCGAGATCGCCGGCGGGGCGAAGCCTCAGATCAGCTGGGGACCGGTAGAGGACAGCGATTCCTATGTGCTCTCGCTTCTCTTCGATGTCGGATCCGAGAGCTTCGTCCAGTATTTCGTCATAAGCGACAGCGGCAAGGGTCTCTCCCTCGACTTCGCCGTCGACGGCTGGTCGCGCAGGACTCCCGAGATCAATATCAACGGCGTGGTGAAGGACTACGGCTCCAACGGGGCGGCCTCGCACTCAAGCGCCGTCTGGGTCCCCGACAAGGGAGGGGCCTATCATCTTATCAGCGAGACCGAGGAGGTCGGCGAGGGCTTCAGCCTCTATGATAAGAACGGCGAGCCCAGATCAGAGATCAACAAGGTCATGGAAGCGGTATACGCCGACAAGACTCTGGCCACGGACGGCCTGGTCTTCGGCGTCACCGTGTCCGAGGGCAAAGAGTACTATTACTACACCGGCAGCGGCAGGAAGCTCATGCCTTCCGACGTCAAGGCCATAGACGCCGTCGCCGCCAAATACGGTTTCAGCTTTGACGGACTGGGCGAGATCCGCAAGGCGGTCGGCGCCAACGCCGCGAGATACGGAGCCGAAGAGATCATGGGAGTCGAAAAGCTCATAGAACTAAAGGCTCAGTAGCGTCTGACAGCGGACAGTCACGGGACCAGTCCGCGGGAAAGACACGAAACAGCGGACGAAAAAGAGGAGCAGCTCTTCGGAACTGCTCCTTTTGCGTGCGCGGGAAGATACAGGGCGCCGGCCGCCCATACCGGCGTTTTGTCAAAAAATAGTTATCGAGAGGACGGTTTTTGTTGGACATCTGATGGACAAGGGAGTATAGAATAAGGGTGTAAAAGGATATCCAGATGTTTTTCAAAGAGGTGCATCATGAAAAACCCGGCTAAATATGTGAAAGATCCCGAACTCATAAAGAGCCTTGAGACCATCGAGGACGTATTCGGAGACGGAAGCTTCTATACCATGGATTATTTCGCTTCCGACCGTCTGGACGCCGTGCTGGCGGAGGACCATTACGCTCTTGATGATTTCAGGAAGCTGCTGTCCAAGGTCTTCATCACCGCCGATATGAAGGAGACGGGCTTCGGCGCCTGCTGCTCGGCCTTCATCGCCAAAGACCGCAAAGGACACGTGCTGGTCGGGCGCAACTTCGATTACTCCCACGCTCTGTTCGCGGTCATGCTCAGGACCTGCGGGCCCGGCGCCATGAAGTCTTTGAACATGGCGAACATGTCCTTCTCGGACCTTAAGCCCGGCTCTCTCACCGACGGGACTTCAGACATCTCGTCGATGGTGAGCGCCCCGTATTTCCTCATGGACGGCATGAACGAGGCGGGGCTGTGCATCTCGGTGCTGCAGCTGAAGAAGGCGAAGACGGCCCAGGACAGCGGAAAGCGCAAGGTCATCACCTCTTCGATGATGAGGGCGGTCCTGGACAGGGCCAAGGACGTCGAAGAAGCCGAGAAGGTCTTCAGGTCCTATGACATGCAGTCGCCGATAGAGAACAACGATTATCATTTCTTCGTCGCCGACGCGTCCGGCAGATCGAGAGTCTTCGAATACGTGAACGACCAGCTGAACGTGATCGACACGCCTCTGGTCACCAACTTCTATCTCTCCAAAAGCATGAGGAGAAAGGGCGGCGGCAAGGAGCGCTACGAGGTGCTTAAGAGCATACTCAAATATCGCGAGGGCGTGCTCGAAAAGCGCGAGATGATGGAAGCCTTAAGGTTCGTCAGCCAGCCTTCCCCCTTGAAGATCACGGCGAAGAGCAATACCCTCTGGTCCTGCGTATACGATCTTACGGCGAAGGAAGTCACCGTAGTCACCGGCCACAGGTACTCGAGACCGAAGACGTATAATATGCTGTAGGACAGCCTAAGAAAAGAAGGGTGAAGTCCCGGCGGCCTTCCGCAGATGCGATAAAAAAGAGCGGCGCTCTGCCGCTCTTTTCGTTTGCTTCCGCATATCCGGATTTATTCCAGTTCTTCGATGTGATAGATGTAGTCGAGGCTGGACAGGGCCTCGATGATCTCGCTGTGGGTCTTGTACTTCTTGAGCTCGGGGCTGTGGATGCTGAGCATCACTGAATAGACCGAAAGGCCCGAGCCCGAATAGGCCGGGTTCGCCTCGATGTCGTCTATGACCAGGCCCAGCTTCCTCACCGTGGTCACGAAATCCTGCAGGTAGGAGGGGTTGGTGAGCTCGATGTGGACCTCGAAGTGGTTGGAGCGGTTCTTGAGATAGGTCTCAAAGGTGGGGAAGGCCGCCAGGCTGCAGTAGAAGGCGATGAACATGAAGCATGTCACGGTATAGTAGCCCGCGCCTATCGCGAGCCCGATCATGCTCGTGGTCCAAAGGCCCGAGCCGGTGGTGAGGCCCTTGATCTGGCTCCTGGAGCTGTAGAGCACGCAGTTGATGCTGATGATGGCGACGCCTATGATCACGGCCGAGGAGAGACCGAAGGAATGGGTCGAGCTGTCCTGGAAGAGCAGCTGGTCCAGTATCATGGCTCCGGTCGAACTGATCGAGACCAGTATGAAGGTGCGCAGGCCCGCCGCGTGGCGCTTGCTCGAGCGCTCACAGCCGATGATGGCGGCGAGCAGTATCGAAAGGCAGATCCTGAGCGCCAAAGAAGCGGTGCACAGGGTCTCGGACCAGGGTCCCAAGAGCTTTCCTATCGGATCGTAGTACATTTTTATGACCTCCTGTCCTGCGGGGGATCCCGCCGTCTATCTTCTTCTGCCTCTGCTCTGCCAGCGGTTGAAACGCGAGGAGAACTGCTCGGCGGCCTCGGTGAAGGCCTGCTCGTCCTCGTTCTCGCTGACGCTGTGGGCAGGTATCTCGCTCTGTATGATGTTTATGCGCTCTATCAGGAGCTCGACCTCGCTCTTGCCCTTTGATTCGCTCTCATCTATGGGCGCCGCTTCCTCCAGGTCTCTCGAGTATGAGTGGGAAAGGTACAGAGAGAGCTTGGCGCAGGCGGGGCCTATCAGTTCGTACAGCACGCTGGAGGCGAGGATTATGGTCTCCAGGGCTATGCCGGTCTGGCCGCCGAGGGTGCGGGCCCCCAGGGCCGCGAGGCCGATGGCGACTCCCGCCTGGGGGACGAGGGCAAGTCCCAGGTGATCCCTCACAAGACGGTCCTTCCCGACCGCAAAGCAGCCCAGCCAGGCTCCCGCGTACTTGCCGGCTATCCTGACGATGAAGTAGAGCACGCCTATCACCAGCAGGGGCACCCCGTTTATGGCGGAACCGGTGTCGGTGAGCATCTCGAGCCTGAAGTTGAGGCCCGATCTCACGAAGAAGAGCAGCAGTATGGGCGGGCTGAAATAGTTCAGCTGCTTGAAGAGCCTGTCGTCGTCGGACATGTTCATGTAGACCGTGCCCATGGACATGCAGCCGAGAAGGGGCGAGACGTCGAGGGCGGTGCAGACGCCGCAGAAGGCGAAGAGCACGGCGATGGAGACTATGAGCCTGTTGTCGGTGGTCCTTCTCTCGGGCAGCAGGAGCTTCAGCAGCACGCCGAATATGCCGCCCAGGGCCATGATCCCCAGGTTTATCATCAGGGGCTTAACTATGCTCATGACGTTTACCGCTCCTCCCGTCATGGAGGCGAGGGCGACGGATATGGCGGCGCTGTAGGCGATGAGGCCTACCACGTCGTCCAGGGCCACGACCTGCAGCAGAGTGTCGACGAAATCGCCCCTGGAGCCCGTCTGCCTGATCGTCATCATGGTGGAGGCGGGGGCGGTGGCGGAAGCCAGGGCGGCCAGCACTACGGAGAAGGGCAGGGGGAGCCCGAGTACCCAGAAGGTAAGTATGAAGACGAGGACGGAAGCGGCCAGCGCCTCGGCCACGGTGATGATCAGGACCTTGGGCCCGTTCTTCTTCAGAGTATCGAGCTTGAAGAACTCGCCGGTGCCGAAGGCGATGAAGGCCAGGGCGATATCGGCGAGAAAGCCCATGCCGTCGATGATGGTACGGGGGACCATCTGAAAACAGTTGGGACCGAGCAGTATGCCGGCGAGTATGTAACCGGTGACGTTGGGGAGCTTCGCCATCTGCGTCAGCCTGGTCATGAAGAAGCCGGCTGTCAGCATCAGGGCAGCGGAAACTATTATCGCCGTCGAGGGCGAAGCGTTCTCAAGCAGGGTCGAAATGCTCGCTGTCATGTTCTGCCGGCCTCCTTTCCGCTTATATAAAATATTATATTACCACAAAGTCTGAATAAAAGGAACAGTTGTATTCCCCGATGCTTGTTTGCGCGGGCCTCCGGTCACCGCTCCGCGCTGTACAAATCAGCGGTAAAGCAGTATCATGATCCCATAAGGAAATGGGCAGACAGCAGAGAAAAGGAGGAAATATGAAAAAGGTAGTGGCGGTCGTGACAAGTCCGCGGAAAAACAGTAATTCGGAGATCCTGGCGGACGCTTTCCTCAAGGGAGCGGGCGAAGCGGGAAACGAGACGGAGAAGATCAGATTCAGCGATCATAATATCGGATTCTGCCTGGCCTGCAACTGGTGCAGGAGCCATGACGGGGTCTGCGTACAGCGGGACGATATGAATCCTCTGCTCCTGAAGCTGCTGGAGGCTGACGTGATAGTGCTGGCAAGCCCTGTCTACAAGTCCTGCGTATCCGGCCAGCTCAAGACCTTCGCGGACCGCATGTACGCGATCAATCCGAAGCTCACGGGCGTGGATTTTTATTTTATCGCTTCGGCGGGCTCGGCAGATCTGGACGGCGCCATGAGAGATATGGAGGGCATCATCCATATTTACAAGAATGTAAGGAACGCGGGCAGGATCTACGGACGCGGCCTGAGCGGACCGGGCGAGGCCTTTGACAGCCCCGCCTATGAAGAGGCTTATCAGATGGGAAAAGGCTGCTGATCCGTGTCTATCGACGAGGCGTCGAGGGTCTGGGTCAGGGTCCAGACGCTGGGCTCTCCGCCCTTGAAGGAGAGGCCGCGGGCGTTGGGAAAGTCTTCGGATGAGGCCTTGACGGACATATCCTTTTCCGGATCCCAGGCATATACATAGGCGTCGTAGGCTTCGCCAGTGCCTCTGTAGAGCACGTAAAGACGGTCTTCAAAGCCTTTGAGCGCTATGGGCCTTAAGGGCTCGCCGCTTTCGAGCCCGGGCTGCTGCTCCCTCAAGCCTTCCGTCCCGGACCAGGACCAAAGCTCCCCGCAGCAGATAAAGAGGGTCCCGTCCTTAAAGCAGCCGGAGGCGCCCTCGACGCTCAGGTCTTTGCCGAGCGCGCCCAGAAATTCCCTGCCGCTGCCGTCGGTCTTCAGGCGGTAAAGACCGTACTCTTCGGTCTCGCCGTCCAGCTGCAGATAGTAGATATACCCGTCTTCGACGGCAAGGAACGCGGGAGCGATGCCGCTGCCTCCCTCGGCGATGAGCTTGCTGAGGCTGCCGCTTCCGATATCATAGAGCGAATAGGATTCCGAGGGGAAGGAGAGCCTGAAGACCAGGTTCTTTCCCATCCCTTCTATGCTGCCGTAGGAGGTCCTGATCACGATGAGGTCGTCTTCTTCGAATACGATCCTGACCCTGTCATATCTCACCTTGGTGCGCAGTTTGCATTCTTTTCTTTTATCTGAGCCGTCCGGGAGGCTGCTCATGAGCCTGTGCTTTTCGGTGTAGTAGAAGCGCCCGTCCTGTTCGGCGAAGACGACGGTCTCGGAATCGAGGATGCTGATATCCGCCCCGGCTTCGGTGTCGATGGCGGCGGTGCGGTACTGCCTGGTGCTGCTCTTGTCGAGCATGAGGCAGATCTGCCTGCCGCCTGCCCAGAAGGCGTCGTAAGCCGTCAGCAGGGTATCGCCGCTCCTGTAGGCCCTGGTTATGCCGCAGCCCGCGAGCAGTACGGCGCACATTATGAGAGTTATCGCGATCAAAAGCTTTCTCATGAAGACCTCGCTGAAATTTAATACAGTATACCACAGACCCGCGATACGTCAAAGGGGCGGGGGACAGGAGCGATCCACTTGTTTTTTGAAAACATTTTCAATAAAGCCTGGGAATTATCGCGTTTTATGTATCTGTATATATATAAGGACACTTTGGATATATTGTATCTGACTTGATAGTGCGGCTTTTGCGGACGCTCCTTGCCCGCCCCCCAAGCTGCGCGATCGGACCGAAGGAGGTTCCTGAACATGTTTAATAAAGCAAGCAAAATATCGAAAGCCTTTGCCCTTCTGCTGGCGGCGGCGCTGGTGCTGGGCCTGCTGCCCGCGGCGGTATACGCGGCAGACGTCGTTGAGTACGGCCTTTGGGTCGGGGGAGATCAGGTGACCAGCGAGAACCTGAGCGGCACCGGCTGGAGCTACGAGGGCAACGCCTCTAAGGGCACCCTGACGCTGACGAACGCGAACATCACCGGCAAATATGCAGATGGTTTTTATGGGAATATCAATATATACAACTCCGGCATATCCGACCTGACCATAGAGCTGGTGGGAAAGAACTATCTCAGCCGCGCAGATAATGGTATTGTTAGCAGACTAGAGGGTTTTTCCTTGACCATAACAGGCAGCGGCAGTCTGGATGTTAAAGGGAGCGACACCGCTATTTATGTCTCTAGCGGTGGCTCGTTCAGTATCGTGGATACCGAAATCAGGGCTGAAGCGACCGGGGATAATTCGGGGAACGGCAGTGGGATCTACTGTATAGGAAATGTCAGCATCAGTGGCAGCAAGGTCACGGCCATCGGTGCGGGAATCGGCGAAAGTATATATACCTGGGATCTCGATATATCAGACAGCGTCGTGGAGGCGATCAACGAAGAAGGCTTCGGGATCATTGTAGATGGGAGCAGAAGCAAAAAACTCAGGGTCTCCGGCAGCAGCCGCGTCACGGCAGTCGGAAAAGGGGATATGGAAGAATGCCTAGCCGCTTTGAAGTACATTGGGGCGATCGAAATAAGCGACGGGCTCGGGATCGCGGTACCGGGAGATCACAAGGTAGCAGAATCAGGGGTGTATAAATTAATTGCCAACTCTGACGGAAGCTACGCGGAAAAGGTGGTCATCGACCGCGTCTATCCCCTCTGGGTAGGGGGCGAGCCGGTAACGGTGCTCAACGCGGACGACCTCAGTGTCATCGAGGGCGTGGATGCTGCCGAGAAGGGCGCCAGATACGATCCCGAAACGGGTACTCTTTATCTGGACAGCGTCAACATCACAGGAAAGAGCGAGGCCGGCGATGAAGATGAAACAGCCAATATCTTCAACGCAGGCATCGAAGACTTCACCATAGAGCTCACAGGAGAGAACTATCTCTGCGGAGCGGACAATGGCATCGTGACCGGCTATGACTGCACCTCCTTCACC
>JAEEGL015800827.1_pt1 | contig 10279 bp, 13 predicted proteins | sample 9134231 | NCBI WGS metagenome assembly JAEEGL01 (sample SAMN16246548, study PRJNA631951) | gut metagenome | biome: gut microbiome; feature: rumen; material: fiber-attached | host: Bos | place: Iran: Karaj | collected 2018-10
ATCTCCACTAGTAACTATTAATATAGGTTCTGGTATATAAAATGATAAGGTTTTAGCTACCTCAGATACTTTACAATCAAGACTTAAACTAGCTAACTCTACTGTTTCTGTAGAATCTGGTACTTTCATTATTCTATCAGTTAAACCTAATTTTTCTAAATAATTATAAACTCTATCATTCATAAAATATCCTTAATTTCATTATAACATAAAAAAAGAAATAACGAAGTTATTTCAATCTATTTTTTTACTAAATAATCCATGTTTATTACAATATGCATACACTGTTGCATTAGGAATAATTGGAAGTTCAACAATAGGTACTTCACCAGGTACTAGATAATGAAAGAATTCTTCTTTTTCATTACTAACCATAATCCACATAATATAGTGATCCTCATCCATTGGATGTAACATTTCTCCTACTGTTACTTTATAAGTATTATCTAGCTTTTCAATAACAGGTACATGTTTTTCTAAACTAGCATCTACATCATGATCTTTTATTTCCATCATTTCTTTATAACAACAAGTATTCTCTAATCCGTCTTTTAAGACATGTATTACTTTACCACAATTTAAACAACGATAAAATTTCATATTTCCTCCTATAATTTGTTTTCTTTATACCATTTACTAAATTCATCAAATGAACTAGATGACTTATATGGTTTTCTAATACTTCTTTCATAGTCCGTCATCTCTGCAAGGGTCTTTTTATAACCATAAGGCATAAATATATACCATAAGGTAGACCATTTCTTATCTGTATCTACTCCTCTTATACTAGTAGCTAAATGACCTTCATGAGAACCATAAAATTGTTTTAATACTTTTCCATCGTAATATGATAAACATTCCATAAAACGACATTTTCTATTCTTCTTACCTTTCATTAACTTAAGAATACCTTCTATTCCAATAGTTTCCAACGAAAAGTTAACAAATGCTTTTGGAAAACCATTTAAACTATCAATAAAGAACCCTGTATCTTGTGATATACAAGGACATTTAACAATATCATAAGCTTCCATTACTTTAACTTTAGAGATTAAACTTATATCATCACTTCTTGGTTCAGATAGTTCATAATCAAATGTTTGAAAATTGACTTCTTTAAGTTTCTCTTTAGCAGTTGCAACTTTACCTTTATTATGAGTAACAAATATTATTTTTTCCATACTTTACCATCACTCATTATCTTTCTATAAAAGACATTAGATATATTCTCTAAATATTTATATATTTCTTCTAAAGTTAATTTATTAAAATCTAAATAATTAAAATCTGTCTTAACATCAATACTATCTAAATACCATAATAATGTATTATAAAAACTAGTTAAGAAATAAACTCTATTAGGAGCTTTATCTAAGTCACCTCGACGAGATAAAATATCATATATTCGATCTATTGGTGATAATATGCCTCGATCACTTGCCATTAAATCAGCAATATTAAGTATACGATCATAATCAGTATAAGTAACATTTCTTAATAATTTAGATAAATCATCATATTCACTGGTAAAATGTTCTTTATTATTTACATAATCATATTTAACATCAGGTATTTCATTATTACTAAATCTTCCATCATTAATAAAGGAATGTGTAAGACATGCTCTTGCTTCTCTAATACCCATTTTTGACAATTCTTCAAATCCTTTAATAACATGACTAAAGTTATGACTATATTTTCGACCATAATCATGTAATAATCCATAATTAAAAGCAATATCTTTATCAAGATTTAATTTATCAGCTAATATTTCACAAAGTCTAGCTTCATATAAAGAATGTGATAACCAAGAACTAGTATTGATACTATCATCAATCATATTATTACCTAAATAACTTCCTCGATCAATTAAATTGTAAGCAATATCTAATAAGTATTCTGTTATTTCATTATTACCTTCTTGAATGGCCTTATAAGCATCCATTGGATCCATATTCTTTTTATTACTTACTTCGATACATAAATTCTCTAAATCTTTATAAGATAATCCATTAACAAGTAATATAAAAGCTTTATCACGATCTAATGTTCTTTTACAATCACTATTAAGAATTATCATTGCTCTATAATAATATTCTTCATTACTAAAATATAATTTCATACTATACCTTCTTTATTAATAAATGATAATGATACATTTCATGTACATCATCTTCTTTTTCAAAGAATTCTCCAATGTGTTCTAATTTAATTATTTCAAAATCTTTAAATAATTCTTTTATTAAATTATAGTCTGCATAAAAATGGGGAACTTTATATTCTGGTCCATCATTCATACAAAGTTTTGTATTATTATCTACCATTGGCCAATCTTGTTTAAAACCCCATGTTGATTTAGAAGCCAGTGTTAAATAACATTCCCCATTAGGTCTTAGTACTCTTTTAATCTCACTTATTACTTTCTTTATACCTTCAGTATCTGTATGACTAATTACATTACGACATAATATACAATCCATACTATCATTGGAATAAGGCAAATCTAGCATATCACCTATTTTATAGTCAAAAGTAAGGTTCTCTTTTTCGGCCCATTCTCTACAACTTTTAATAGCTTCATCTGATATGTCAAACGCATAAACATTAAAATTATTCTTCCCAAATAGAATACTATGTCTTCCTCTTCCACAACCTAAATCTAAAAAATCTTTAAAGTTCTTCCAACGATTAAGTAAATAATATGATTCGATACTTGGTGTTCTCCATATATTATCAAAATCATTCTTTACTATCTTCCAATCCCATCCTTGAGATTTAATCATAAATACCACCCATCTTTAATATATCATATTTTACAAAAAAAAGGATGATTTCTCATCCTATTTAACTGTAATTGAATCAGCCCATTTTTCAAATGTCTTTTGATACTCGTTAGCTTTATCTGCATAACAATAGAAATTAATCATCCAATAAGCATCTCCAGATCTATGAGTTGTTCCATAATAATAGTATTCTTTGCCATTAACTGTTTTTTTATAATCAAATTGTGCATATTTACCTTTAGATACAACATTAGACTCTGTTAAACCATTTGCTTTTACTACAAATTCAGCATATCCTTTAACATCATCTGGAAATTCTACACCAGCATTCTCAAATAATTGTTTAGATTCATTATTAACAGTAACACCAATTTTCATATCATTATTTTCATAATAATATTTTAATCCTTGGATATCTTTCTTTTGAAATCCATTATTTAATGTAATTTCAAAATCTTCTTCTGTAAATCTTTTAGCATCAGGATCATTTCCACAACCTGTAAGCATAAAAACAGCAACTAAAACTAATAAAATACTTAAATATTTTTTCATATTAGCCTCTACTATTTAAATAGTTTTCCAACAACCCAAACCAAAACACATGCACCAAATGCAGATACTAAAATAGTACCTAATAAATTAGATGCCGCAATACCAAATAATCCTAAAATGAAACGTCCTACGAAACCACCAACGATACCTAAGATAATGTTTCTTATTAGTCCTCCTTTAGTATTCATAATAAAGCTTGCAATTAAACCTGCAGCTAAACCTATACCTAATGTAATTAATAGGTCTGTTAAACTAGGCATTGTGAATAAAATCATTTTATCATCTCCTCTATTTATAAAATATCACAATTTATCTTTTTTTTAAAGTTAATTTGAAAATTTACCTGCTACCCAAGCAAATAAACATCCTCCAACAAAAGAAGCTACAAACTTTTCAAGAGAACCTAATCCTTCTATTTGAAAGGCAAGGATAACAAATTGTCCTATAAAGCTACCTAATACACCAATAATTAAACAAATTATTACACCACCTCTACTATTGTTAATTATCTTAGCAAGAAAACCTGCAACAAGTCCAATAGCAACATTAATAATAATTTGTTCAGTAGTCATATCTTTAATAAAATCACTTAATGATACTAATATATCCATAATTCACCTCTATTATTAGAATAACATATTTTATTTATTTTTAATATCTATAATTACATATTCTGACTTAGTACCTGTCTTAAAATGTATACTCCAATCAGATATACCCGATGTAACTATAAAGTTTGTATTGCCTATTATTTTTTGTCCTTGTTCAAAATCATTAGCTCCTGATAATATACCTACTAATCCAAGTGGTATTAATTGTCCTCCATGAGTATGACCAGAAAGTACTAAATCAACTTTATCTTTTTCATTATCATAATCATTTGGTTGATGATTAAGAACTATCTTATATCGATCATCTAAATCTTTAATTAGTTCATCAATACTCTTTCTATTTCTTCCTTTATCTTCTCTTCCTATCAAATAAAAATCATCAAAGGTAACTACTTCATCAATAAGTACTTTAACATTATTTTTCTCTAATTCTTGAATTAAATCATCACTAGTATATTTTCGATTATTATAATAACCTCGATCATGATTACCAAAGACAAAGTATACTCCATATTTAGGTTTTAATAAAGATAATGCTTCACAACCTTTAATCATATCAATCTTTGTAGTACTATCATCTACAAAGTCGCCAACTATTACAAACAAGTCACTATCAATCTTACTTAATTTCTCTATTTCTTTATAAAACCCTTCACCATTAAATGTAGTTCCTATATGAGAGTCTGCAATCTCAATTATTCTTAAATTAACATCTTTATCTGTTAATACTTCATATTTAGTTTCAAAGATATGAAAACACAAATATGTACCAACACCTAAATAAATAACTGTTATAATTAATCCTATTATTACTTTTATATTATTTTTATTATTTATTTCTTTTTTCTTTATTCTTTCCATAATTATTAAGAATAAATTACTAATTAGAATAAAGAAACCTAAATGAATCATAATTACTATAAAATTAACAAAATTATAGAATATTAATAATGATAATAATATTATCAAAACAATTATTGTTTTAATATACTTATTTACTTTCAAATTACTAATAATACTTGTCTTTCTTATAGAATGAACATTATAATACATAATTAATATTGTTAAAAATAGAATAATACCAATTATTACATATATCATATAAACCTCTACATTAAATATAACAAAAAAAATATGTTGATAACAACATATTTTATTTATTATTTCTTTTTAGAAACTTTTTTATTTTTCTTTTCTATTTTCTTTGGTTCTATTTCTTTTACTTCTTCTTTTGTTTCTTTACCACCATTGTTTTCTTTTAATTCACTAAATTTATAATTAATGAACGCAATATTAGAACCAACAATTACAACAACTGCTACAATTGTTGCAATAACAATGTTTTTAGTAATAGTTTTAATAGTAGTGCGATCTTCTTTATTAGGATTTTCTTCCATTTCTTTAAATACATCATAACGATCGTCTTTCTTTGTATCATATAATGCTTTAATAGTTGACTTAATTTCATCATCATAACTTGCTGCATAACCAGCAAATACTTTGTCACCAATTACAATATATGGTACACCTTGTGCAGGATTATCTAAATATTTAGATACACTATCAAGTAAGGCATTATTTTCTTGATCATACCACACTTCATAAGATACTACTTTAAAGTATTTACCATATTCTCCTACAATACTATTTAAGAAAGTTAAGAATGCACGGCAATATCCACATCCATTACCACGGAATAAATAAACGATTGCTTGATCATCTGTTTCTTTATAATCTTCAAATGCTTTATCAAGTTCAATTTGTTCTTCTTCCAATGCTTCTTTTAAATTTAGAGATTTAGTTGCTGCCTTTGTATAAATTGGCATAGCTAAACCTAAAACTAATACTAAAACAATAATTAATTTCTTCATAATTCCATCCTTTCTACTAAATTATAACATAAAAATGTTCTATATCAACAAATTTAACACTAATTGATCATTTTTTTATTTTTCTTAAAACAACGCCACCATAAGGTTTTATGATTTTATCATCTTTATCATTCAATCGATAAATAATCTCACTATTTAAGAATTTTTCAGGTATTTTTAGATCAATATCATTTTCTGTACGATTAACTTGTACTAAATAATTATTCTCATCATCATAACGTTCAAATAAGAAATAATCAGGATTAACTTCATGTAAATAAGTATTAGCATTCCTTAAGAATGGATCATTTTTACGTATTAAGCCAATTCTTCTAAAATAATTTAATATTTCTTGATCCAAATTATCCCATGGGAATGCTTTTCTATTATATAAATCACCCATTCCTTCAATTCCTACTTCATCACCATAGAAGATAGAAAGTATTCCTGGTAAAAAGTTAAGGGCAAATAAATATGCTTTATAAATAGCTATACCTCGCCTCTTAGCTTCAGGAGTTAACTTATAATTTTTACAAAAATCTAATTTTTTCATTACATCATCAAACTGATTTAAATCCCATACCCTATCTCCAGAGAAATCATAACTTGAAAAAAGATTTAAAGCTCTTGATATATCATGAGTTGAAGTAAAGTTCATTAAGGTCTTAATCTTCTCATGAGGATAATGCATCAAGATATCAAGTACAGTCCACCATAAAGTATTACAATCACCATGCTTAAAATATTTAATTAAGGCATCACAAAGTCGATAGTTCATAACACTATCAAGTCCCTTACCACTAGTATAGTAATTACGATGATCTAAGAATTCTTTTTCAAGAGGACTTTCCCATACTTCACCAATAACAAAACCATCTGGTTTATTTCTTGTAACTGCTTTCTTTATACCCTCAATAAAATAATCTGATAGTTCATCTGCAACGTCAAGACGTAGTCCATCTATCCCTAGTGAAAACCATTTATCAATAACTCCACCTTCACCAAAAATAAAGTTTTGCCATTTTGGATTATTACCATCACAAACTGGTAGATTAGGCATACTCCACCAATGATCAAAATAAATATGACCATCATTTTCATGTTTACGATACCATTCATAATATGGTGAATCTTTACTTTGATAAGCTCCTACACTATCATAATTTCCTAATTCATTAAAATATTTACTATCATTACCTGTATGATTAAAGACCGCATCTAAAATAACATACATACCTCTCTTATGAACTTCATCACATAGTCTAGCTAAATCATCATTAGTACCACAATATGGATCTACTTCCATATAATCACCAGCATCATAACGATGATTTGATTGACTTTTTACAACTGGTGATAAATAAAGTATTTCAACGCCTAGAGACTCTATATAATCAAGTTTATCGATAATACCTTGTAAATCCCCTCCATAATAGTCATTATTCCATATACCATTTTCATCAGGACCTGACTTTAAAGGACTATCAAAACTAGGATATAAATGACGGTCTTTCATCTCTTTTGGGCGATTCTTAGAACCTCTATTAAAACGATCGACAAAGATATGATACATTACTTTACCTTTTGCCCATTCAGGAAAACGATATTCATTAACCTTCCACATATCATCTCTTGACACTCTTTTTAGTTCATCGTTATTTTTTCTCTTATAATATATAAAATCATGATTTATTTCAAAAGAAAAATAATAGTAGAATATATCATTAGAATCTAAATCAATATCACCATTAAAGATAACAAAACCATCTTTATTCTCAACATGATGTAATTGTTTAGCATCACGAAACTTATCATTTTCAACAATAAATTTCATTCTTTCAATAAAGCCAATAGACATTGGTACTTTTATTTCAACATGATATTTTTTTCCATTATCTTTATTTTCTACTTCTTTAATATCAAAAACAATGTCATTTAATTCTTTCATATTCTATCCTCTATTATCAATTTAACACAAATAAAAAAGTAAGTAAATTAAGATGACACTTATTATTTACTTACTTTATATTATTTCTTCATTTCACTTAATATTTCATTAATTAAATCTGGATCATAATAGATAGATAATCCTTTTTTGACAATTTTTAAATCAAACTTATTACTAGGTAGTTTTTCACCATCAACATTTGCTGTTATTTCTTCTTTTGTTTCAACAGTTAACTTATCAGTTCTAATATGTCTTGCTTTAACTGAATTATCAAGCCTACCTTGTTTCATTTTAATAATATATTTTATTAAAGTTGCTTTATTCATGGCTTCAATTAAATAAATATCCATAATATGATCATCTAAACTACCTTCTGGGTTAGGATGATATCCTGCACCATAATATCTACCATTACATGCAATAATTGTTGTAAACTTACCTTCTACTTTCTCATGATGACTTGTTATTTTAAAATATTTTGGTTTAAAAGTAGTAAATTTAGATACAATAATAGCATTATATTTTTGACTACGAGGAATCCACTTACTTGTTGAATCAATACCTGCATTAGCAATTTCTGCATCAATACCAAAACATGTTACATTCATACAATACATGTCATTAATTTTAATTAAGTCGATATCATTCAAACCTTCATGTAATAATTCTTTAGCACTTCTATCAAAATCATTACCAGAACCATATGGTATATATGAGAAGATATTTTTAGTTTTTAAAATAGCATGCATAACACGATTTAGAGTACCATCTCCACCTATCGCATAAATAACATGCTTAGTATGTTTATATTTATTAATGGTATCTTCAGTACTAAAAGAATTATTATTAATCTCTATTGCAAAATCCATCTTTCTTCTTTTGCATACTTTTTTTATTGTTTCTACCATTTTATCAGTACGATGTTTTAAACTAAAACGATTAATTAAAAATATGTGTTTCATAATAACCTCACTTATTTATTTTATCATAGTAATTATTAAAATTGATATAACTAGACAAATATAATATAATTATTTTGTGATGTGTATGAAAGTAATTAAAAATAATATAAATAATAAACTAGAAGTTAATAAATCTATTTTTTTTACTGATTTAATTAAAGTTTACTCTAAAGATGATGTATTAAATGAAATTAATAGAATTAAAGAAAAGTATAAAGATGCAACACATTATTGTTATGCTTATATAATAGATGATATCAAGAAATCAAGTGATGATGGTGAACCAGGTGGTACAGCTGGAGTACCTATTATGGAAACACTAAATAATAAAGATTTAAACTATATATTATGTGTTGTAACAAGATACTTTGGAGGAGTTAAACTTGGTGCAGGAGGATTGGTTCGAGCATATAGAAAAGCAACTGTTGATGCTATTAATAATAGTGAATTATTAGACTTAATAGATGGATATGAAATAACACTTGAAATATCTTATAATGAACAAAAAGATTTAGAATATTTAATAAAAGATAATTATGAAAAACAATATACTGATAATGTTACCTATATAATTAAATGTGATGAAGAAATAAAAAACATTTTAGAAAATAAATACAAAATTAAAGATATTAAAAAAATAAAAATAGAAAGATAAATTCTTTCTATTTTTTATTCATCAAAATACATTCTTACATCATTATAAAGAACATTCTTGGCTTTCTTTGCTTTTTTAGTCCAAAATAACATATCAAAGCCATGAATATTGCCATGATAAATATCTAGTTTAGCTACTACATCTGATTTTTGTAAATTATCTATATAATCAAGAGTTTCTTGGAAAAATGGTTCACCATCAAGTACATATGTATAACAAGGTGGTAATCCATGATAATCAATCTCTTTTGATGGAGATGCATATTTTGGTACCTTATCACTTTTATATAGTTCTCCTAAATATCTACTCCATCCACGATGATTCTTCTTAGTATTCCAATTATAACCTTTATTATCTTTTGATGACTCAGTATCATCACAATTAAGCATAGGATATAAAGGTATTTGAAGGCTTATTGGAATATTAGCTATATCTCTTGCATAAAGGCATACAGCAACAGCTAATCCTCCTCCTGCACTTTCACCGCCAACTATTATTTTATTTTTATTAATACCAAGTTTTTCAGCATTACGATACATATATTCTAAAGCTCTACAGCAATCATCAAAAGCTGCTGGATAAGGACTTTTCTTTGATGTTCGATACTCAGGTGATATTACAATACCACCAAATTTTTTTGCTAGTTTCTTACCTATTGAAAAGTGTACCATATAAGCACCACCAGATTCATAACCACCACCATGAATCCATAGTATTCCAGGAAGTAGTCTTTCTGTTTTTCTTGATCTTAAAATTGTTAATTTAAGATTACCATCTTTTGTTTTAATATATCTTTTTTCCGTTATCATAATAACACCACTTATTAAGGATAACAAAAAAGACTAGATAAATCTAGTCTTCAAATACTACTTTATAATTAACACCTATTTCTTTACC
>JAEEGL015964409.1_pt1 | contig 10279 bp, 9 predicted proteins | sample 9134231 | NCBI WGS metagenome assembly JAEEGL01 (sample SAMN16246548, study PRJNA631951) | gut metagenome | biome: gut microbiome; feature: rumen; material: fiber-attached | host: Bos | place: Iran: Karaj | collected 2018-10
ATTTTTACGATTGCGCGGGTGCGTTCTTCAAATCTGCGGATTTCACAGGGCGCAAACCGATCCGCGGCGGCATGCGCTTCAACGGCAACCGTTTGCCGCCCGGTTTCAAAATAAGAGTTGAGCAGGTCGATGAGCTTTGCGTTGTTCTTGTTGCCTAAAATGATGTCCGCTCCTGTGCGCGCCGCCGTTTCTTTCGGAAACGCCTGGGGCATACACCCGGTCAGTACAATCACCGAGTCCGGATGTTCGCGGCGCAGCTTATGGATGCGCTGGCGCGTCTTTTGGTCGGCGGCGGCTGTCACAGAGCAGGAGTTCACAATGTAGACATTCGCGTCTTCTTTGATATCAACGATCCGATAGCCGTTTTTTTCCAGTAATTCGGCAAGAAACCGGCTTTCATATTGATTGACCTTACAGCCCAATGTATAAATTGCAGCTTTCATTTTGTCCTTCCGTCCCTCTTTTTGCTGACCACATTATAAAGCAGCTTTGCTTCAAATGCAAGATATTTGGATAAAAATGATTCGACCGGCATACAAATGGAAAAAAGGAGCGTGGACGGAATGAAACGAATGACAGCCCTGATTTGTATTATACTATTATTGACTGTGCACCTTGCCGCTCCGGTATCGGCAGCGGAAAACCCGGTGATTTCGGCGGAATGCGCTGTGCTGATGGATCAGGCGAGCGGACAGGTTCTGCTTGAAAAGAACGCGCATAAAGCGGTTTATCCCGCTTCGGTCACAAAGATCATGTCTCTCTTGCTGTTTACCGAGGCGATTGAGCAAAAGAGGATGAAGCTGACCGATCCGGTCAAAGCGACGGCGGAGGCGGTCGCTAAGGGCGGCTCTCAGATCTGGCTGAAGGAAGGGGAGCAGATGACGGTGCAGGAGCTGCTGCGCGCAACGGCAATCGGCTCCGCCAACGACGCCTGCACGGCGCTTGCCGTTCACCTTGAAGGGTCGGAGGCCGCCTTCGTCAACTGTATGAATGCGCGTGCCGCAAAGCTCGGCATGCAGGATACGGTGTTTGAAAACTGTACGGGTCTGGACGACGACACAAAGAATCATCTGACGACTGCCTTTGATGTCGCCTTGATGTCGCGTGAATTATTGCGGCATGCGTCCATCCGCCAATACACAACCGTCTGGATGGACAGCCTGCGCGACGGAAAGACCCAGCTGGTCAATACGAATAAGCTGGTTCGATTCTATAAAGGCACCACCGGTCTGAAAACGGGCACGACCGCCAAGGCCGGCTGCTGCGTCAGCGCGTCCGCCGAGCGGGACGGTCTGCATCTGATTGCCGTTGTGATGCATGCCGATTCCAGCAACGCCCGCTTTGACGACGCGAAGGCCATGCTGGACTGGGGCTTTGCAGCCTATGCCTGCGTGACGCCGAATATCGATCCGGCGCTGCTGCGCAGCGTGCCGGTTCTTCACGGCACGGAAACGTCAGTGACGCCCCGGATGGAGACGCCGCAGCCGCTTCTGCTGAAAAAAGGGGAGGAAGCAAAGCTGAAGATCAAGGCTGAACTGCCGGAGAATCTTTGCGCACCTGTGGAAGAAAACCAGCTTCTCGGGGAAGTGACGGTTTCCATCGGCAAGCGTGTCGTCGCGCAGTATCCGCTTTCCGCCGCATTTCCGGTGCGCGCGCTGACGTTGGGCGACGTGCTGCTGCGGCTGCTCGCGGCCTTGCGGATCAGAAGTGCGAAAAATGTGTAAATCAGTTGACAAAACAGACATTTTGTATTAAAATGACAAAAATAATTCTAACAAAACGGAGGCAGTTATGTCGTTGGTTTTATCAAAAAAATATGTCTCGTCCTTTGTCTCGGACGAGGAGCTTTTCGCCTATGGCGACAGGATTCGTGCCGCCCACCGTGCGCTGCAGGAGAAGACGGGCGCCGGGTCGGATTATACGGGCTGGATCGATCTTCCGATTGATTATGACAAAGCGGAATTTTCCCGCATCAAGGAAGCCGCAAAGCGCATTCAGGGCCATTCCGACATTCTGATCGTCATCGGCATCGGCGGCTCCTACCTCGGCGCCCGCGCCGTGATCGAATGTGTCAGATCGCTGCATTACAATGCCTTGCGCAAGGGCACGCCGGCTATTTATTTTTCGGGCAATTCCATCAGCTCCACCGCGTTGTGCGAGCTGGTTGAGCTTTGCGCGGGCAAGGATTTTTCGGTTAACGTGATTTCCAAGTCCGGCACCACCACCGAACCGGCCATCGCGTTCCGTGTTTTTCGCGAAATGCTGATTCAAAAATACGGCAAGGCCGGTGCCGCGGAACGCATTTTTGTGACGACGGATCGGCAAAAGGGAACGCTGAAACAGCTTGCCGACGCCGAAGGCTACGAGACATTTGCGGTGCCCGATGATGTCGGCGGCCGCTATTCCGTGCTCACAGCCGTCGGCTTGCTTCCGATTGCCGCGGCGGGGATTGATATTGACGCGCTGATGCATGGCGCGGCCAAAGCCAGAGAAGACTTCATGACGGATGATCTTGCGGAGAATCCCTGCTATCAATATGCCGCCATCCGGAATATCCTCTATCAAAAAGGCAAGAAAATGGAAATGTTTGCCTGCTATGAGCCGAACTTTACCATGATGAACGAGTGGCTGAAGCAACTGTTCGGCGAGAGCGAAGGCAAGGACGGCAAGGGCCTTTTCCCGGCTTCCGTTATCTTTTCGACCGATCTGCATTCCCTCGGCCAGTATATTCAGCAGGGTGAACGCCTGATGTTTGAAACGGTGATCCATGTGGAAGAGCCGCAGCGATCCTATGTGATCAAAGCGGAGCCGGACAACATCGACGGACTGAATTTCCTTGCCGGCAAGCCGATGTCGTTTGTCAACGAAAAGGCTTTTGAGGGGACGATTCTTGCGCATAACGACGGCGGCGTGCCGAACATTGTTCTCACGGTTCCGCGCCTGGACGAAGAAAACGTCGGCTATCTGCTCTATTTCTTTGAAAAAGCCTGCGCCGTTTCCGGCTATGTGCTGGGCGTGAACCCCTTCGATCAGCCCGGCGTGGAAAGCTATAAACGCAACATGTTTGCGCTTTTGGGCAAACCGGGTTATGAAAAAGAAAAAGAAGCACTTGAACATCGTCTTTCCATGTGATATAATATCAATACCGATCAGACGTTCCATCTGATCCGGAACAATGAACAAGGAGGAAATTGACTATGATTTCTCTGATTTTAGGACACAAAGGCTCGGGAAAAACAAAGCATCTGATTTCTTGCGTCAACGAAGCCGTCGAAACCTCAAAGGGCAACGTGATCTGCGTTGAAAAAGAAACCAAGTTAACATATGACGTGAATTATCGCGCAAGACTGATCGCCACGGACGATTACGAAGTGAAGGGCTACGATACTTTCTTCGGCTTCCTGGCCGGCGTCTGCGCCGGCAACCACGACATTACGGATGTTCTCGTGGACGCTACACTGCGGATCGGCGGAAGAGACTATAACGCGCTGGCTAGATTCCTCGAACAGGTGTATGAGCTCAGCGAAGTGCATGAGACCGCGTTTGTGTTTACGGTCTCGGCCGACAAGGAAGAGCTGCCCGACTCCATCTTTAATTTCTGCAAGATTCTTTAACAACATCTGTTTCGGCGGTTACGACTCGTAGCCGCCGTTTTTGAGTGAGGTGACTTCTATGCCGGATTCTGCCTTTGAAACCGCTGCGCGCGCCGACGGGTTTCGTGTAATCTGCGGCATTGACGAAGCGGGACGCGGCCCGTTGAGCGGCCCGGTTTGCGCCGCCGCCGTCATTTTGCCGGAGGGCTGCGTAATCGAAGGGCTGGACGATTCCAAAAAGCTCAGCGAAAAAAAGCGCGAGGCCTTGTTTGACGTGATTCGCGAACGGGCGGTCAGCTTTGGTATTGCCATGGCAACCGCCGGGGAAATCGATGAAATCAATATTCTGCAGGCGACGTTTCTTGCCATGCGGCGCGCGGTTGCCGCTCTGGATCCGCAGCCGGACTGCGCGCTGATCGACGGCAACGGCAAGCCCGGTCTTGCAATCGAGCAGCGGACGATCATCAAGGGCGACAGCAAAAGCGTCAGTATTGCCGCAGCCTCGATTCTTGCCAAGGTGACGCGGGACAGATACATGAAAGCGCTGGACGCGCAATATCCGCAATATGCTTTTGCGCAGCATAAAGGATACGGCACAAGGCTCCATTATGAACGGATCGCGGAGTACGGGCTTTGTCCGGAGCACCGGCGCACGTTTTTGAAGAACGTGTTGGAGCAGTCATGAACCGGTCGGAAAAGGGCAGGCTCGGCGAAAATGTCTGTGCCTGGTATCTGGAAAAGCACGGCTATCATGTCCTCGCGCGAAATGTCCATTCCCGCTATGGCGAAGTGGATCTGATTGCCGAAAACGAAAGCTTTCTTTGCTTTGTCGAAGTCAAGGCAAGACAGGAAGGGTCGCTTGTTGCGCCGGCGGAAGCGGTTGACCGGCGCAAACAGCAAAAGCTTGTTTTAACGGCGCAGGCTTATTTGCTGGAACACGAAACACAAAAGCAGCCGCGCTTTGACGTGTTCGAGGTGCTGCTCAACGCCGAAGGCCGTCCGACCCGCGTGCGGCTGCTTGAAAATGCCTTTGACGCATCTTGTATTGATGCGTTGTATTATTGACACGTTCTTCAATTCGTGTTATGATTACACCATCGACAGCACAGGAGGATTCACTATGCTTTATACCAGTACAAGAGACAAGACGGTTCGCGTTACAAGCGCCCGGGCGATTGCGCGCGGCATCAGCGCCGACGGGGGCCTGTTTGTGCCGGAAACGATTCCGCAGATCAGCAAGGCGTTTTTGCAGGAATTATCAACGCTGGATTATATTTCCCGCTCAAAAAAAGTCTTGTCCCTTTACCTGACCGATTTTACGCCGGAGGAAATCGACCGCTGCGTCAGGGGGGCCTACGCGCCCGGAAAGTTCTCCAGTGAAAAGATTGCCCCCCTGCAAAGAATCGCTGACGGGGCGCATGTGCTGGAGCTCTGGCGCGGGCCGACCTGCGCGTTCAAGGATATGGCGCTGCAGCTTCTGCCGTACCTTTTGACGACAGCCGCTAAGAAAACGGTCGCCGACAAGACGATTGTGATTCTTGTTGCGACCTCCGGCGATACGGGCAAGGCGGCCCTTGCCGGCTTTTGCGACGTGCCCGGCACAAAGATCATGGTGTTTTATCCGAACGACGGCGTCAGCCCGATGCAAAAGCTGCAGATGACGACCCAGGAGGGCGAAAACGTCAGCGTCTGTGCCATCAACGGCAACTTTGACGACGCCCAGAACGGCGTGAAGGCGATTTTCACCGACCCCGCCGTTGCGGAAAAGCTGGATGAACACGGCATGATGTTCTCTTCGGCCAACTCGATCAACTGGGGCAGACTGGTGCCGCAGATTGTCTACTATATTTCCGCCTACTGCGACCTGATCGCGGAAGGCGCGGTTCAGAACGGCGACGAAATCAACATCGTCGTCCCGACCGGCAATTTCGGAAACATTCTTGCCGCCTATTACGCGCGGCAGATGGGCGTTCCCGTGAAGACGCTGCTTTGCGCCTCCAACGCCAACAATGTGCTCACCGAGTTTCTTGAAACCGGCGTTTATGACAGAAACCGCCCGTTCTTCACGACGACCTCTCCGTCCATGGACATCCTGATCTCGTCGAATCTGGAGCGCCTGCTGTTTCACCTTTCCGGGGAAGACGACGCGCGTGTCAGAGGCTGGATGGCGCAGTTGAAGGAGAGCGGCCGCTATACGGTGGAAGCCGATGTGAAAGAAAAGCTGCGCAAGCTGTTCGCGGCCGGCTGCTGCGACGATCAGGCCACGGGAGCAACCATTGCAAAGACCTGGCGCGACGGCTATCTGTGCGATACGCATACGGCGGTTGCGGTGCATGTTTATGAAGACTATCTCGCCCGTTCCGGCGACAGGACGCCGACCGTGATCGCCTCCACGGCGAATCCGTATAAGTTTTCCAAAGCGGTGCTTTGCGCAATCCTCGGCAAAGCGCCCGACACGGCCGATGAATTCAAACAGGTCGATCAGCTCAGCGCACTGACAGGCGAACCCTGTCCGCCGCAGCTTGCAACGCTCAAGGAAAAACAGCCGCGGTTCACCGCCTGCTGCAACCAGGCGGATATGGCCGAAAAAGTCTATGAGATGCTCGGTATTTAAGAAATAGAATGATCGCGTCGGCATGTGGGTTGACCGCGTGCCGATCTTTCTTGCTTGAAAGGAGGGGAGATATGAAGCTGTTTGCAATCGCCGATACACATCTGTCTCTGGGCGCCGATAAGCCGATGGATGTGTTTCACGGCTGGAATGATTATGTGGAACGTCTGGAGGCCAACTGGAAAAAACTGGTGGGGGAAGACGATATCGTTGTGATTCCAGGCGATGTGTCGTGGGAAATGGAGCTCGACCGTTGTGTGCGTGACTTTGCGTTTCTTGACCGACTGCCAGGCCGAAAAATTCTGATGAAGGGCAACCACGATTACTGGTGGACAACCAGACGCAAGATGGACGCCTTTCTTGCTCAGCAAGGCTTTTCTTCCCTGCAGATTCTGCACAACAACGCGTTTCGCTTCGGAGATTATACGCTGGTTGGCACCCGCGGTTGGTTTTATGACGCGGAAAAGGATGCGGAACAGAAGGTGTTGCTGCGCGAAGCCGCCCGTCTGCGCATGTCGATTGCGGCCGGGCGCGCGCTTGGCGGAGAGCTGATCTGCTTTTTGCATTATCCGCCGTTGTCGCTTAATCAACGCTGTGAAGAGATGCTGTCCGTTCTGCGTGAAGAACGGATTTCCCGCTGCTATTACGGACATTTGCACGGCCCGTCCCTGCCTTTCGCCTTCAACGGAACGGCGGACGGCACCGCCTTTCAGCTTGTTTCCGCCGATTATTTGCATTTTTGCCCCTTATTAATTGAAAAAATTTGAAAAAACTATAGAAATCCTGAATAAAATCTGTTATAATGCATTGGTTATTATGCCGAAAGGTTCTTTGCGGCCTGCCGCAAGACCCGGGACAATAGGAAAAGGAGACAGAATCATGAGTTTAAAAACGTGCAACAAAGCGGAAGAGGCAAATCTTTATTCCCTTGAGATTTCGATTGACGGTCAGTCTTTTAACGACGCCATGAACAAGGCGTTCCAAAAGCAAAAGAACCGTATCTCGCTGCCCGGCTTCCGCAAGGGCAAGGTCACCCGCAAGATGGCGGAAACCTTTTACGGCAAAGGCTTCCTGTATGAGGATGCGCTTGACCTGTGTTATCCCGCCGCCGTGGAAGGCGCCATCGCCGAAGCCGGTCTGGACGTTGTCGGCACCAAGAACGCCGACATCAAAGAGATCGGCGAAGACGGCGTGGAGCTGACGGTCAATGTCTATGTGAAGCCCGATGTTGCAATCAAGGCATATAAAGAGCTGAAAGCCACCAGAAAAAAGGTGGAGGCGACCGAAGAAGAAATCAACGCTAAGATCGACGAGCTTGTGCACCGCAACGCGCGCATTATCTCTGTGGAAGACAGAGCGGCGCAGGACGGAGATACTGCCGTCATCGACTTTGAAGGCTTTGTGGACGGCGTCGCGTTTGAAGGCGGCAAGGGCGAGAATTACGAGCTGAAGCTTGGCTCCGGCACCTTCATCCCCGGCTTTGAAGATCAAATCATTGGCCACCATCCGGAAGACGCTTTCGATGTCAACGTTACCTTCCCGCATGAATATGCCGAGGAACTCGCCGACAAGGACGCCGTGTTCAAGGTGAAGCTGCATGAAATCAAGGTTGAGGAGCTGCCCGAGGTGGACGATGAGTTCGCGCAGGATGCAGCCGACTGCGACACCGTGGACGAGCTGAAAAAGCAGCTTGCCGACGAAATCAAGAGCGAAAAAGAAGCGGCCAACGACCACGAGATCCGCACCCAGTTGTTCGACAGGCTGATCGAGAACACGGAAGGCGAGATCCCGCCGGTCATGATCGACAGCGAGATCGAAAACCAGGTGCGCGACATGGACTACAGACTGTCTTCGCAGGGCATGAACTTCCAGACCTATCTGCAGTATATGGGTATGGACATGGACGCTTATAAGAAACAGGCGAAGCCGGAAGCCGAAAAAGCGGTCAAGCTGCGTCTGGCGCTTGAAAAGGTGGCGTCGCTCGAAGCCATCGAAATCAGCGAGGAAGATCTTGAGGCGGAGTATGACAAATACGCCGAGCAGTATAAAATGGAGAAGGATCAGATCAAAAAGATCATTCCCGTCGACGGCCTGAAAAAGGACATGGCGGTGGAAAAAGCCATTCAGATCATCCGCGACAGCGCCAAGATTACGACGGCCAGAAAGCCGCGTGCGCCGAAGGAAAAAGCCGAGACCGCGCCGGAAGCGGAGGCCGCCGCCGAATAATCCGCTCGGTTTGATCCAACACTGTACACGAGTCCATTCTATCTTTGGAGGAATCCGGTATGCCATTGGTACCGTATGTCATTGAACAGACCAACCGCGGCGAGCGGCAGTTCGACATTTTTTCGCGGCTTCTCAACGACCGCATCGTTGTGCTCTCGGACGAGGTGAACGACGCCACGGCGTCGCTCGTAGTGGCGCAGCTGCTCTTCCTTGAGAGCCAGGACGCCGAAAAGGACATCAGCTTTTATATCAATTCCCCGGGCGGATCGGTTTCCGCAGGTCTTGCAATCTATGACACGATGCAGTATATCAAGTGCGACGTGTCCACGATCTGCATGGGCCTTGCGGCCTCGATGGGCGCGTTCCTGCTCTCGTCTGGCGCCAAGGGCAAGCGGTTCGCGCTGCCCAACAGCGAGATTATGATCCACCAGCCGTCCGGCGGGGCGCAGGGGCAGGCCACCGAAATCGAGATTGTGGCCAAGCACATTCTGCGCACAAAGGAAAAGTTGAACCGTATCCTTGCCGAGAACACCGGCAAGCCGATCGAGCAGATCGCGATTGACACCGACCGCGACAATTTCATGAGCGCAAAGGAAGCGCTGGAATACGGTCTGGTCGATAAGATTCTGGACAAGAGATAAGCACGGTTGCACCGGGGCGGCTTTGCAGCCGCCCCGCACCCGCTTTCAACCGAAAACAACAACCTGAGGATTTTTCTTATGGCAGAAAAACGAGATTATTACGAAGTGCTCGGCGTGAGCAAAAACGCGACCGAGGACGAAATCAAAAAAGCATACCGCAAGGTCGCAAAGCAGTATCACCCTGACCTGAACCCCGGCGACAAGGCCGCCGAGGAAAAATTCAAGGAAGCCAATGAGGCCTATGAGGTGCTTTCCGACAGCGAAAAGAAGGCCCGCTATGACCAATACGGTCACGCGGGCGTGGATCCGAATTTCGGCGCGGGCGGGAACCCGTTCGGCGGGTTCGGCGGCTTCGGCGACGCGTTCGATCTGGGCGACCTGTTCGGCAACCTGTTCGGCGGGTTCGGCGGCGGGGGCAGACAGCAGAACCCCAACGCGCCGCGCAAGGGCTCCACGGTGACGGCCAACGTGACCATCTCCTTTGAAGAGGCGGCCAAGGGCTGCAAAAAGACTGTGCGCATCAACCGCGTGGACACCTGCTCGGAATGCGGCGGCTCCGGCTGCCAGAAGGGCACAAGCGCCGAAACCTGCAAGACCTGCGGCGGACGCGGCACGGTCAACGTGCAGCAGCGCACGCCCTTCGGCGTGATGAGCACCAGCCGTCAATGCTCCGACTGCGGCGGACGCGGCAAGATCATCAAAAACCCGTGTCCGAAGTGCCGCGGCACCGGCTTTGAAACCAAGGCCGCCACGGTCGAGGTGGATATCCCCGCCGGCATCGACGACCGTCAGGCGCTCAACGTGCGCGGCGGCGGCAACAAGGGGCTCAACGGCGGCCCCCCCGGCGATCTGCGCGTCAACATCAACGTGCGCCCGCACCCGTTTTTTGAACGCGACGGCTTCGACGTCTGGTGCGATTTCACCGTCACCTATGCGCAGGCGGCGCTGGGCGACACGCTCTATGTGCCCACGCTGGACGGCAAGGTGAAATATGACCTGCCCGCCGGCACTCAGCCGGGCGAGGTGTTCCGCTTCCGCGGACGCGGCATTGCCCAGCTCGGCGGCCGCGGCCGGGGCGACCAGTTCGTGCGCATCATCGTGGATGTGCCGAAAAATCTGACTCAGCGGCAGAAGGATCTGCTGCGCCAGTTCAACGATTCGCTCCCGAACAAGCCGAAGAACAACGTGGACGACGGCAAGACCGTGGG
>JAEEGL011759334.1_pt1 | contig 10278 bp, 8 predicted proteins | sample 9134231 | NCBI WGS metagenome assembly JAEEGL01 (sample SAMN16246548, study PRJNA631951) | gut metagenome | biome: gut microbiome; feature: rumen; material: fiber-attached | host: Bos | place: Iran: Karaj | collected 2018-10
AAGGCATTTGGACATATCTGGATCGTTCGGAAAACAACCAATACACACTGCCACGTCTGGAGAACCTAAGCCTTGTAGCATACGACGATGGGATTTTGGCAATCGGAGGAGAAAATATCGGTACCGATGATGCCAGTCCTGTCTATACACAAATATACCAGAGCCGTGATGACGGCATCACCTGGAAAGCCAACAAAAGTTACCAATTGCCCGATGCATTCGACGACACTACCAACTCCATGGCCATGGCTACAGACGATGACAATAACCTATGGCTCTTCTGCGGAAAAACGGGTCAAATATGGAGGGGACGCCTCAATAAACTCGGGTGGGTTGTACAAGAGTAAGTAAAAGCCGGCAAATGAAGCGTGTGAAAGATGCCATGCCCATCATGAATGGTGCAGAAACAAGACACAAATACAAACGGTTGGGCTGCGTGCTTCGTTACGCAGTACTCTTCACGCTACAAACTGTGTTCTTCACGCTCAATGCCAATGCCCAGAATCAGCCAGAGTATCGTTTAGAGATTGGTGGCGGCATAGGTGCATTAACCTACTTAGGCGACTTCAACGGCAACCTTTTCAAAGAGATTCAACCCATGGGTTCTATCTTGGCGAAATACCGCTTTGATCCACGAATGGCACTGGCTCTGAACATGAGCTACGGACAGCTGAAAGGCTCGTCAAGCAATGCCAAGACATACTACCCTGACATCACATACTATAGCTTTAAGACCAGCTTAGTCGATGTAGGATTGAGATATGAATACAACTTCTGGCCGTATGGTACGGGCGAGGAGTACAGAGGTGCAAAGAGGCTGACACCTTATATATATATAGGTATGGGTATGACCATAGCCAAACCCAACACAACAAACACCACGGAAATGGCGATGAACATCCCATTGGGAGGTGGTGTCAAATACAAAATCGGTGACCGTCTGAATCTCGGTGTCGAGTGGACTATACATTTCTCTACCAGCGACCTTTTGGACGGCGTTAAAGACCCCTACGGCATCAAGAGTAGCGGCATGTTCAAGAACACGGACTGCTATAGTCAGCTACGGGTTTCTGTGACATACGACCTATGGGCTAAATGCAAGACATGTCACAATGATAATGACTAATATGTAATTGTAAGCTATGAACTATGAATTAAAATACATTCCCCAGCATATAGCTATCATCATGGATGGCAATGGGCGCTGGGCAACAGAACGGGGTAAAGAGCGCAGCTACGGCCATAAAGCTGGAGTAGAAGCAGTACGCCGCATTACTTCTGAGTGTACTCGCCTGGGAGTAAAGTATCTGACGCTATATACCTTCTCTACAGAAAACTGGAACCGGCCAGCCGACGAGATTTCTGCCTTAATGGGCTTGGTGCTTACGTCGCTGGAGGATGAGATATTCATGAAGAACAATGTGCGTTTCCGTGTCATCGGCGACACCAAGCGACTACCCGATGATGTGCAGCAGAAACTGAAAGATACTGAGGAACACACTGCCCAGAATAATGCCATGACAATGGTGGTGGCATTGAGCTACTCCAGCCGTTGGGAGATTACTGAAGCCGTACGACAGATTATAACCGAAGTGCATGACCTGGAAGAACAGCCTTGTAACATTTTCAAGAATCTGAAATCAGGAGGTCTGCGAGCCGAGGACATCACGGAAGACTTTGTAAGCCGTCACCTGCAAACCAGCTTCATGCCAGACCCTGACCTGCTCATCCGTACAGGCGGCGAACTGCGTATCTCGAACTATCTACTTTGGCAGATTGCCTACTCGGAGCTATACTTTTGTGACACCTATTGGCCAGACTTCGACGAAGAAGCTTTACACAAGGCCATCGAGAGCTATCAGCGCCGTCAGCGCCGTTTTGGCAAGACCGAAGCACAGGTAGAGGAAGAAGTAAGAAACGAGAAGTGATAAACGATAAACGATAAACGATGCTATTGGATATATTGAAATATAAGGAAGCGACCATCAAGACAGGTGCCAAGTTACTTTTGGTACTTTTCACTTGTCATCTATCAGCCATCACTTCCTATGCCCAGGATGTCATTGTCAACCCAGACATTTCTTATGCCGGAACACCGCGTCAATGTGAAATAGGCGGTATAACCGTAAAGGGTGTGGAGGGGTATGAAGACTATGTGCTCATTGGACTGTCAGGCCTCTCCGTCGGACAATCCATCAGCGTTCCTGGTACAGAGATTACCGAGGCCATCAAACGCTACTGGAAGCATGGACTTTTTTCAAGGGCTTCTATCACCGCAGACTCCATTGTAGGCTCCAAAGTGTATCTTTGTATCCATCTGGCCACCCGACCGCGCGTCAGCGCCATTAACTACAATGGCTTGAAAAAGTCGGAACGTGAGGACATGGAGGTTAAGTTGGGCATCATGAGAGGTGCACAGATTACACCCAACATGATTGACCGCGCTAAGATTCTTGCCAAGAAATACTTCGACGACAAGGGTTACAAGAATGCAGAAATCGACATTGTGCAGCGAGACGACGTGTCTGGCAAAAACGAGGTCATCCTCGATATCAATGTCGACAAGAAGAGCAAAATGAAGGTGCGCAAAATCATCTTTGAAGGCAACCAGCTGCTGTCCGACAGCAAAATCAAGGGTAATATGTTTAAGAAGGGAGCCTTTGGAAAGATTAACGAAGCTGGTAAGTTCAGCACTATGTTCAAGGCCAAGAAGTATACTCCCGAACGCTACGAAGAGGCCAAGAAGACCCTGATAGACAAGTACAATGAGTTAGGATTTCGCGATGCTGCCATTCTTGAAGACTCCGTTTGGACAGTCGACGAGAAGCACGTCAACGTCTATGTCAAAATCGACGAAGGACAAAAATACTACATCCGCAATATCACATGGGTGGGCAATACCGTTGTTAACAGCGACTACTTGAATGCCGTACTCGACATGAAGACGGGTGACGTTTACAACCAGAAGAAGATGAACAAGCGTCTAAAGGAAGATGAAGACGCCGTGGGCAACTACTACTGGAACAACGGTTACCTTTTCTACAACCTCGACCCAACAGAAGTCAACATTGTCGGCGATTCTATCGATCTTGAGATGCGCATTCAGGAAGGAACCCAGGCACACCTCAGCCACATACGCATCTATGGTAACGACCGTCTTTACGAAGAGGTGGTACGCCGTGAGCTGCGTACTAAGCCTGGAGACCTGTTCTCCAAGAGTGCCATTGAGCGTTCTGTTCGTGAAATAGCCTCCATGGGTTTCTTCGACCCGGAAAAGATTAATCCTGACGTTAAGCCCAACTACGAAGACGGTACGGTTGACATCAACTGGGAGTTGCAGTCCAAGTCCAACGACCAGCTCGAGTTCTCACTCGGTTGGGGACAGACAGGTATCATTGGACGTGTGGGTATCAAACTAACTAACTTTTCCATGCGTAACCTCTTTGGCAAGAACCGTATGCATCGTGGCATCCTGCCTATTGGCGACGGAGAGCAACTGTCACTGTCGTTCCAGTCCAATGGTAGCTACTACTACTCCATATCTACCGGTTACTCGACGGGATGGTTCGGTGGAAAGCGACCCAATGCATTTAGCGTGAATGCCTTCTTCTCCAAGCAGACCGATATCTCTAGTACCTACCGCAACTCGGCATGGATGAACAACTACTACAACTATGCCTATGGCATGGGTAGCTACAACAGCGGGTATTATGACATGACATCGCTCTACGATGAGGACAAGTATATCGAACTGTTTGGTGCATCCATTGGATGGGGTAAGCGCCTGCGTTGGCCTGACGACTACTTCCAGCTCTCCATGCAGCTGGCTTATACACGCTATATGTTGCGCGACTGGAACTACTTCATCATCAGAAACGGTAACTGTAACAACGTCAACCTGGGACTCACCCTGTCGCGTACCTCAACCGACAACCAGCTCTTCCCGCGCCGTGGTTCTGAGTTCCTGGCATCAGTGACACTCACCCCACCCTGGTCGCTCTTCGACAACAAGGACTATGGTTCGCTGGCTACAGCTGAAACGTACAACACCGACATCGACCGCTATTACGATGAACAGCAGGAGAAATACCGTTGGATTGAATATCACAAGTGGAAATTCAAGACAAAGACCTATACCGCACTATCCAGTGCACAGAAATGCTTCGTGCTGATGACACGCTTCGAATTTGGTATCTTGGGTTCTTACAACAAGGACAAGAAGTCGCCCTTCGAAACATACTACATGGGTGGTGACGGCATGAGCGGCTACTCCACAAGCTACGCAGAGGAAACCATCGGACTTCGTGGCTACGAAAATGGTTCGCTGACTCCCTATGGTGCTGCAGGCTATGCCTATGACCGCTTTACGTTAGAATTGCGCTACCCATTCATGCTCGGCAACACGACAATCTATGGACTCGGTTTCCTCGAAGGCGGTAATGCATGGACAGAGACTCACGACTTCAACCCCTTCGACATCAAGCGCTCTGCCGGTATCGGTGTACGCATATTCCTGCCAATGGTAGGTCTGATGGGTATCGACTGGGCTTACGGATTCGACCGCGCCTATGGCAACTCCAGCAAGGGCGGAAGCCAGTTCCACTTCATACTCGGACAGGAATTTTAAAAGTGAAGAGTGAAGGGCGAAGAGTGAAGAATTTTTTTGCTTCCGCACTCGGGGCTCGAGCTCTTCTTAATATATTAATATACAAAGAAATGAAAAAGAATTTAATGGTAAGACGACTGATGACATTAGCATTGCTAATGATTCTTCACTCTTCACTCTTCACCCTTCACTCTATGGCACAAAAGTTTGCCCTCGTCGACATGGACTACATCTTCAAGAATATTCCTGCTTACGAGCGTGCCAACGAGCAGCTAAACCAAGTGTCGAAGAAGTGGCAGGCTGAGGTCGATGCCTTACAAATTGAGGCACAGACCCTCTATAAGAACTACCAGAACGAGGTTGTGTTCTTATCTCAGGAACAGAAAAAGGCCCGTCAGGATGCTATCATGGAGAAAGAGAAAGAAGCAGCTGAGCTGAAGAAGAAATACTTCGGCCCGCAGGGTGAGCTCTTCAAGAAGCGGACCTCGCTCATGACCCCTATTCAGGAGGAAGTGTACAATGCCGTAAAGGAAGTGGCTGACCTGCGAGGATACCAGCTCGTATTAGACCGCGCCAGCGACCAAGGCATCATCTTCGGCTCGCCCAAAATAGATATCTCCAACGAGGTTCTCTCAAAATTAGGATATTCCAACTAAGTACACCAAGTCATTTTGACATGATAGGAAATTAGCAACAAAATAAACAACAAAACAAAAATTATGAAAAAAATCATTCTTTGCGCCATTTGCGCAATCTGCGGCTTCACTACCGCCAATGCACAGAAGTTCGGTCACGTCAATTCACAGGAAATCGTTCAGGCCATGCCTGAGTTCACCAAGGCCCGCACCGACATCGAGGCTCTTACCAAGCAGTATGAGGCCGACCTGAAGTCCATGCAGGAGGAATTGCAGAAGAAGTCTGAGGCTTATGAAAAGGAGCAGGCCACCCTTCCTGCCAACATCAAGCAGCGCCGCGAACAGGAACTGCAGGAGATGTACCAGAAGATTCAGCAGAGCTATCAGGACAATCAGCAGGCTCTGGCCAAGGAACAGTCTGAGAAGATGCAAGTCATCACGACTAAGGTTCTTAACGCTATCAAGGAAGTAGGTCAGGCTGGCGGCTATGTCTACATTATGGATCTTTCTGGCGGCATCCCCTACATCAGCACCACACTGTCTACCGATGTCACCCCACAGGTTAAAGCCAAGCTCGGACTGAAGTAAAACTTCGCAACATGTATAAGAATCAGTGGGGAGCAACATGCGTGTTCCCCACTATTCTATCTGTAATACAATGGCAAAACAGCAGTCACAATTAAGTGTTCGGCAGCGTACGGACCTCAAGGAACCCCGACGCTACAAGGTCATCATCTACAACGACGACTTCACAACGATGGATTTTGTAGTGATGATATTGAAAATGATATTCTTCAAGAGCGAGGAAGAAGCCAACGCACTGATGCTTCAGGTACACCACTCCGACAAGGCCGTTGTAGGCATCTACACCTACGACATCGCCATATCAAAGACTCGCAAGGCAATCAACATGGCACGGGAGAAAAACTATCCATTACGATTGACCGTTGAACCTGAGGAAGAATAAACCATTATGGCAGAGATCAGACAAACAGACAGAGTAGCCAGAATCATACACACAGCAATAGAAAGCTGTGAGAAGGACAGATGTGCATTTTTCACACCTGAGCATCTGCTGCTGGCAATGACGCGCGATAAGAATTTTGCACAGACACTCAACGTTTTCTATGACCTGGACAAGTTTTCAGACAGCCTGCTCCATCATATAACGAAGCAGGAACATGTCCAAGAAGGTCTGGACTACCAGCCTGAGGCCTCCATGCAGTTCGAACAGGTGATAGAGCATGCCTGCCAGCAGGTACTCAACAGCAGTGCTGAAGCATTGGATCTGCCACACCTCGTGATGGGCATACTGTGCCTGAAAGAGTCATGGGCTTGCTATTTGCTGAAGGAAGCCCTTGGCGACAGGGAAAGCCACTTCCTAAGCCAGCTTATCAGCGACTGCGAGTTCCAGGACCATTTGGAAAACGTCGCAGGCAAACGAGAGCCGGAAGCAGCTTGGCGCCAGTTGGTAACCTGCATGAACGACCACTACATGCAGCATCACCCACTGATAGGCAGGGAACAGGAACTGCGCCGCACCATTCAGGTATTGTGCCGCCGCGACAAGAACAACCCGCTGCATGTCGGCGAGCCTGGCGTGGGAAAGACTGCACTTGTCTGGGGCCTTGCGCGGCTTATCGAAGAAGGAAAGGTACCTCAGCGGCTGAAAGGCAGCAAGATCTATCAGCTCGACATGGGTACGCTCCTGGCTGGCACCCAGTATCGCGGTGACTTCGAGAACCGCATCAAGCAAATCATGGACGGCATTCAAGCCGAGAGCGGCAATAACATCGTATATATTGACGAGATTCACACCCTTGTCGGTGCCGGAGCCACGGGCGACAGTGCGATGGATGCCTCGAACATGCTGAAACCTTACCTCGAATCAGGGGCCATTCGTTTCATTGGTACAACGACCTACCAAGAGTACAATCGCCATTTTTCCCGTTCCAGGGGGCTCATCCGCCGATTCCAGCAGATAGATATCATGGAACCTACCCCGGACGAAGCCAAGCATATCCTTCAGCAGTTGCAACCTCTGTACGAGCAGTTCCACCAAGTGAAGTATGACGATGAAGCCATTGCTTTCTCCGTAGAGGCCAGTGCCAAGTACATCAACGACCGCTACCTGCCCGACAAGGCCATCGACCTGATTGACGAGGCCGGAGCAGCCATGGACGACGGCTCTGCGCTTGTCACCAAGTCACACATAGCCGACGTATTGGCCAAGACCTGCAAGGTAGAGGCCTTGGCCATAGCCCAGGACGACGACTACGAGCAGTTGGAAAGCCTGGCACCAAGGATGCTCTCTCAGATATATGGCCAGGACGAAGCCATCCGGCAGGTAGTAGAAGCCGTACAGATGTCCCGAGCAGGACTGCTTGACGACAACAAGCCCCAGGCCTCGCTGCTGTTTGTCGGACCTACGGGTGTGGGAAAGACAGAAGTTGCCCGTGTGTTAGCCAACGAGCTTGGCATAGAGCTGATACGCTTCGACATGAGCGAATACGCCGAGAAGCATGCCGTAGCCAAGCTCATTGGCTCACCGGCAGGCTATGTGGGCTATGAGGACGGCGGACTGCTCACCGACGCCATACGCAAGACCCCCAACTGTGTCTTACTGCTTGACGAAATAGAGAAAGCACATCAAGACATCTACAACGTACTGCTCCAGGTAATGGACTATGCCCGCCTTACTGACAACAAAGGACATAAGGCCGACTTCCGCAACGTCATCCTCATTATGACCTCAAATGCAGGGGCGCAGTTTGCCTCCCAGGGCAGCATCGGTTTCAACGGCAATGTCAGTCGTGGCGAGGCCATGATGAAGCAGGTGAAGAAGACGTTCAAGCCCGAGTTCCTGAACCGCCTGTCCGGAACCGTGGTATTCCGCGATATGGATCGCGACATGGCTACGCTCATCCTGGAAAAGAAACTCAGGGAGCTCGACGCCAGACTCTGGGGCCGGAACGTAAGCTGTGACATCAGCCCTGAGGCTTTTGAGCATCTGCTGAAAGAAGCATTCACGGCAGAGTATGGCGCAAGGGAGATGGATCGTGTCATTGCCCGGCAGCTGAAACCCCTGCTCATGCGCGAAATCCTGTTTGGCAGCCTGAAGAACGGCGGCAGCGTCACCATAGGCATGGCCAACGGCCGTTTTCTGGTCATCAACGATAGTGTTCTGTAGTCACCCCCCCCGATGGCAGTCTGGCAATTAGATGACGACTTATGGTTCCCCAATCCCCGCTGGGGTGAGGACGACGGTCTTGTGGCCATAGGAGGCGACTTGTCCGTAGATCGCCTGCTGCTGGCTTACAGCCACGGCTACTTCCCCTGGTATGCCTTTAACATGGAACGGCAGCCCCACTGGTATTGCCCGCTCGACCGCTATGTCATCTTTCCCGACGAGATACACGTCAGCCACTCCATGAAGCAGCTGCTGAAACAGCATAAGTACCAGGTGACCATGAACCAAGACTTTGACGGGGTAATCCACGGATGCTCCACGACCAATGGGCGCAACGAAGAAGGAGGCGCCTGGCTTGGACCAGACATCATCGAGGCATATACTGAGTTGCACCGTCGCGGCTATGCTTCCAGCGTCGAAGTATGGGACCTCTCACCTGACGCACAGAGTCGGCGACTCGTTGGCGGCCTGTATGGCGTCACCCTGTGTCATGCTTTCTTTGGCGAGAGCATGTTCTCACTTGTTCCCAACGCTTCCAAGTTAGCCCTGATACACCTGGCCACGACTATGGAGCAGAATGACGGCCGTTTCATCGACTGCCAGTTTGAAACCCCGCTGTTCGTGTCCATGGGAGGCCGGCATATCACCTACGACAGGTATATGCAACTGTTAAGTCACTAAAATTCGTAACCCAGATTCAAGTATAAATACGGAGACTTGGTTCGGTTGCTGTAGCCGAAGGTAGCACCAACGGGTCCAAACATCGTATTGTAGAAGTAGCCCCCCTGGACACCCAACATCGTCCTGTTGTCCAGCAGCTCCTTCAGTCTGGAAGCCTCTTGGGCACCGGCCATGCGCAACAGCACATAATGACTCTTGCCAAAGTGTAGCTGGCCCTGCAACTGGACTGCGACAAACTGATTTCTTACATGCTCCAGGTTGCCAATACCCACGAAAGGCATCTGATGTTCGATATAGTGATTGAACCAGTCGCCGCCAACCGTATTGCTGAAAATGGCAGGAACGGCAGCCCCGAAGAGCATACGGCCATAGAACATAGGCTGCAGCGTGAAGCACTTGCCGAAAGAGAACGACATGCGCCAGGAAGCACTCACGTCGCTCATGCCCATTGTCTTGCCCGTCACATTGCCATCAGCATCGCGACAGTCCAGCTTGCCGAAGTTGTTGGTCACGTAGGAGTATTCCGCCCAGAAGCGTGCGCCACGAGTAGGAAAATACCAATTGTCCTCACTATTGTACGTCAGGCGTGCGCGGTAGCTGAAGTAATGCTCATTTTCAAGCGTCACCACCTGCGACTTCTCCGACTCCAGCTTGTTTCTATAGTGTACGTAGTCCCACCTCAGCCCCATCTGCAGGTTAAAGTGCCTCAAGTCGAAGTTGATGGGTGCAAGCTCAGACTGATACTGGTTGTAGCGGATGTTGTAGTCACAGTCGCCCTCATGATACAAGTCCATGTCGTTGCGATAGAAAGTGAAGTTCACCATCGGACGTGTGAAACTGCTGGGGTGTACCGTCAGCTCACCTCGTGCCATCGAACGTTTGCCCAGCCTGAGTGTGATTACAGTACTGACAGGCGTCGAGGTCTTCAAAGGAATGTCCAGTCCCAGCTGCACGGCAGCATACTCCTCCGTGTCAAAGCGGAATCCGGCATGAAACTCCATCGACTTGCGATTGCCAGCCGTCAGTCTGACCACCACCCCCGAATCCCTAGGCACCAAATGACACTCAGCCGACTGGTAGAACAAGTCGACACGCATCGACGTCGTAATCTCCTGTTCCAGACCGGCATGGATGCTGTCCAGCTTATCAAAACGGAACTTGCGGCT
>JAEEGL011803615.1_pt1 | contig 10278 bp, 7 predicted proteins | sample 9134231 | NCBI WGS metagenome assembly JAEEGL01 (sample SAMN16246548, study PRJNA631951) | gut metagenome | biome: gut microbiome; feature: rumen; material: fiber-attached | host: Bos | place: Iran: Karaj | collected 2018-10
ATAGTTATTATCATATGTTAATCTAACTGGTAATCTTTTAATTATAAATGCAGGTAAATCCTTACAATCTCTATTCCATTGTTTTTCAGTATAACCTTTTATTAATTTTTCATATATAGATCTACCTACTAAAGAAATAGCTTGTTCTTCTAGATTCTTTGGTTCTCCAGTTATTTCTTTCTTTTCTTCATTAATATGTCTCATAGCATCTTCTGGAGTAAATACATCATCCCATATTTTTGAGAATGTATTCATATTAAATGGCATGTTATATACTTCGTTACCAATTCTTGCAATTGGTGAATTAGTATATCTATTAAATTCTACAAACGAATTAACATAATCCCAAACATCTTTATAATCTGTATGGAATATATGTGCACCATATCTATGAACATTAATGCCTTCTACATTTTCAGTATAAACATTACCAGCAATATGATTTCTTCTATCAATTACTAATACCTTTTTACCTTTTTTAGCTAATAAATTAGCACAAGTAGCACCAAATAATCCAGCACCTACAATTAAATAATCATACTTCATAAATTACCTCCTATTTTTTAAGTATTTTTTTGATTTTTTTAATTAAACTATTTAATGTTTCCATTACGAATTGGTTCTTAAAGAATAATAAACATATTCCATACACAAATACACCAAATCCAGCAATAAGAATAATCGACTTAACACTTGAATCTAATTGTCTTCTAAGTAGAAAACAACAGACCGCCATGATTCCTGTTGGTAAGACATAATTAATAGCTATTCTTAAAATATGCAATATCTTTAGTTCTTTTCTTACAAAAATCATTTGAGTAATTGTTACAACAGATTCTGCTATTACTGTACCTATTGCGGCTCCTACAGCCTTAAATTTATATATTAATATTAGATTCGCTAAAAAGTTTACGATTGCACCAAATACTACAGATAATGTATATTCTTTTTGATGTTTTGTAGGTAATAAATATTGAACACCAATAACATTACTCATACCTATCAAAACTAGTATTGGAGAAATAACTATCATTATTTTAGCAACACCATCAAATCCAGGACCAAAGAATTTTGGTACAAAAATATCAGCTACCATAGCAATTCCGGCTATCATAGGAAATGATAACAAGAACACTAAATTAAAAGCTTTATATATATAATATCTTATTTGATCATAATTCTTTTCAACAAAACTACTAGCTATTCTAGGAAGCATAACAACTCCAAGAGAAGTAATAATTGTTAATAATAATTTAATTAGGTTTTCACCTTGTGTATAAAACCCTACTTCTGTTTTATCAGAAACAATTTTACCAATCATTGTTCTATCCAATACTGTATATATTTGAATAGCAACTTGTGGAACAAACATTATAAATGTTGGTTTCAAATGTTTAAATATTTTTAATTCTTTTATCTTTATTCTACTAATATACTTAGGAACAGATATCCATAGTGATAAATTTCCAAGTAACATTGATAAAGTATATATTAAAAAGTAAATTGGTAAATCACTTCTTTGTTTAACAAAAGTGAAAATACATATAATACTAACTATTTTAACAATTAAATTTCTAGTTACTGTTTTCTTAAATAATTCTAGTCCTTGAAATAACCAACTAACATCAAGTGTTTGCGCAAGAAGTTCTAATAATAATATTTTATAGTAAATATTATAATTATTATTACCCCTAACAAATATAAAATAGAAAACAAGTGAAGAAATAGTCATACATAATAATCTTAACAAAAAGATTTCAAAAAAGGATTTACTGTACTTTTCTTTTTCTTTTTGAACATACGCTATTTCTCTTTGTCCATATAATGTAATACCAAGTGTCCCAAATAGAATAAAATATGCAGAAATAGATAATGTATATCCATATATACCTATATTCTTAGCGCCTAATACTTTAGATATATAAGGTGTAGATATTATTGGTAATATAATTGCAACAACTTGATATATTAAATTGTAAATATAATTTTTCTTAACATTTGGCTTCTTCATTTTTTAATATCCCATCTTTTTTAAAAATACGATAACGATCTAATAATATTGAGAAAGTAAAAATGAATATATTTCTTGGTAGGCTAGCGATTGAAGGTTCAATCAATGACCATACTAAGATAATCATAAATACAAAAAACATTATTAAATCTTTTTGTTTTATAAAATATATTAATAAGAATGAATAACCACATAGAATAACCATTGATAAAATAACACCATAATCTAATAGTATTCTTGGATATGATGAATCTACAAAGTTGTACTCATATTTTACATTATTAGAAAGGGTATTATTATATCCATATCCACCCCATCCATACCAGTCAATTTTATCACCAAATAATGTAACCTTATATTCTTCAAATGCTTCTGAAGTAAGTCTTACTCTTCCACTTAGTATGTCATCAACCTTATATGCAAATTCTCTTTCTTGATTATATGAAAACACTACAAACATAAATGATGACAATAGTATAAATGGAAATAACCAAATAACAACCTTACATACTTTAAAGTTTATAATAGATTGAATAATACTCTTTATTCTGTTTGATTTTAAAAGTAGCATTAGAATTAATGTAATATTTATTAAATAAAAACTTAATCTACCATTAGTATAAATAAATAGAAGAACATTTAATACTTCTAATAAAACAATATATAAAATATTATATTTATCCTTATAAGCTGCAAAATATAACAATACTATTAATAAGTATATTGAAAAACAATCTGTTGGATATATAAAACCTAACGAGTGTCTAATAACATCATCTCTCTCAAATATCCAATCAGGTATAATATTAAATTGTGAAAAAATGGTTACTACTGCAAAAAAAGATAGTAATGATATAAATGATATTTTAAATATCTTCTTAAGATCATAATTCTTAATTGTAAGAATTATCACAGCAGTAATTAGTAAAAACTTGTTGTGAGAAAAATAAGCTACTATAAGTGAAATAAGTAAAAGTAATCCCTCCAATAGAGACAACTTCTTTATATTTACTAGAAAAATAAGGCCAAAGTATAAATAACAAATATATCTAATGCATTTAAGTATCATTGAAATAATTGGATTACTAGTTATACAAACTATATCCAAAAAAGATGATATAAGAAAAACTACGTATACTATATAATATAGTTTTCCTATCTTGTTGATAATACCTTTCATGATTACACCTCCTTGTATTATAACGATAAAAAAATACTAATAGTATTTTTTTATTTTTGACCTATTTTCCAACCTGGTTTATATAACTCATGAACACCAAGTTTATTATTTTTAAAATCTTTAATTGCAGTATTTAAAAGTTTTGTACATTCTCTATTATGTTTTTTTATTATTCTTAGTTTAATTAAAAACATTTCTACATAAAGAAATCTTTTTGGGAAATGATATTTATATAAAAATAAACAATTTCTATGTAAATAATATGTTTTCCAAGTATAAACACTATTGTCAACGTTAGCTTCAACAACATCATGAGTTACCTTAATACTTGGAATACAGATTATTCTTCCCTCTTTTCTCATTCTCAATGAATGATCTGCATCATCTTGATATATAAAGAAATCCTTATTAATAATTCCAACCTTTTTCATTTTTTTGGCATTCATAATTGCACCTACATAGGAATATACATCAATATCAAATGTTTCTTTCTCATAATCACTAGGCTTAGAAAAAGCAAATTTAATTCTGAAAAGGCCTCTTTTTATAGTTCTTCTATGACCGTAATCAATATTTCCATCATTTTTAACAACTGTACTGCAAATTGCAGAAACATCTTTTAAATCGTTATTTTCTAAATATTCTGTAGCTATTTTAAATGCATCCTTGTCTGGATAAGCATCATCATCAGAAACCCAAATCCAATCAGATTTATGATCTAATAAATACTTTGTCCCAGCAGCAAATCCACCAGAACCTCCAGTATTTGTTTTTAAATTAATAACAATTCTTTCATATTTAGATTTTTTTGATGACCAATCTTTCAAAAATTTATCTGTACCATCAGTACAACCATTGTTTACGACAACTATTTTACCTGGTAAAATACTTTGTTTATCAAAAGCATCAAGCGCCTTTTTTAGTTTTTCCAATCTATTAAAAGTTACAATTGCAACATCTATCTTCATATTGATAACATCCTCCTATAATAATTTTTCTATTTTTTTAGCCTCATTTTTAATATCAAAGCCATTCTTAACAATGTCACTTACATCAGACTTTCTATCCTCTATTTTATCTAGTCTTTCTAAAATCTGTTTTGCCCAATATTTTTCATCTCTTTCAAGAGACAAATAATATAATCTATCGTTGAATTTAACACCTTTAGTGATAACATCACTAGCAAATATTAATAATTTAGCAGTTTGAGCTTCTACTAAAACAAGTGGTAGTCCTTCAAATAATGAAGGAAATAATAATATATCCATACATTGCATTAGTTTATCTACATCATTTCTAACTCCTAGAATTATTATTTTATCTTCAAGGCCATATTCTTTTATTTGATTTTTAATTTTTTCTTCATCTTCGCCTTGTCCAATAAGTAATAATACTGAATTTGGTTTTTCTTTTTGAAATTCATTAAAAACCTTTATCATAAATGTATGATTCTTTTGAAAATGAAATCTTCCAACATTACCAAATACAATTTTATCTTCAAGATTCATTTTCTTTCTATATTCTTTTCTTGTTTTTTCATCATATTTATATTTATCTGTATCAATTGCATTATTAACAAATAAATATTTATCACTATTTATTATTTTGTTACTATAGAACCATTTACCTGCTTCATCACCACAAGACCAAAAGTCTGTAGCATACTTACTAATGAATAGTTTATTAATTCTATGAAGGATTCCTCTAAGTTTAGAATCCATATTTTGAGAATTATGACTATGTATAATTCTCTTTTTTATTCCATACTTTTTAGCGTACTTTAAATAATCAATATTAGCTAAGCTACATACATTAACCCAAATTGCTTCATAATCTTTTGCATGTTCTTCAAAAAACTTAGTCATATCTTCATGATACTTTTTTCTATCTTTACTTCTTGCAGTAATTCTATAAATTACTCCACCAAGTTTCTTTATTTCATCTTCATAAGCAACTTCTTCTGTATTACATAAAAACTCAAATTGAGTTTTAGATCTATCTATAAATCTATAATAATTCATTATTACAGATTCTACACCACCAGATTTATCTGTAATACCAAATACTAATATTTTTTTCAAAGTAACCACTCCTATTTTTTAAATTGTTTTTGTCTCATCTTACAAATAATAGCTGTTAAACTATATAGTTTAAATTTAAGAGTAAATAGTGTTATTTTTCTCTTCTTTGCCCAGTTTTTAGTATCAGCTTTTTTAATAGCTTCTTTAAATAAAGGCATATTACATACTTCTTTTAATGATTCTTTTGGATTCTTGTTTTCAGGATGATAACAGTAATTAACGCATACTAATAAAACATGAAAAGCTATATATTTATAGATCTTTTTATTTTTACTAGTAGAATTAATATAATTATACATTGCTTCCATAGAAGTATAATATTTATTAACATAGTTAGAATCATATTTTCTAACTAATGAATCAGGATTAAAATAATAGTTATATAATGGTTTATTTAATAGAACTATTTTTTTAACTTTATTACATAATTCTATATTAAATAAAGCATCTTCTCCTACTTTTAAAGATTCATTAAATCTAATGTCTCCTATAGTATCTCTTCTAACAAGCTTCATATGAGTAAAACCATATCCTGGTTGTACTTCTAATACTCTATCAGCATATACTTCAGGACCAACAATTGTAACAGAACCATCATCATTAAATAGTTCACTATGTCCATCCTCATAAGTACGATTATATCCACAAGTTATATAATCTGCTTTATTATCTATTAATGTATTATACATTTCATCAAGAAAGTTTTCTTCTAGCCAGTCATCAGAATCAACACAAGTAATATATTCACCTTTTGCATTATCTAATGCTACATTTCTAGCAGATGATACTCCACCATTTTCTTTATGAATAGTCTTAATTCTTTTATCTTTTTTAGACCAATCATCACACATTTTTGGAGATTTATCTTTAGAACCATCATCTACTAGCAAAACTTCTAAATTAGTATATGTTTGATTAATAATACTATTAACGCATCTATCTAAGTATTTTTCTACATTATATACAGGTACTATTACCGATATTAAAGGTTTATTCTTAGCAACTTTTTCCATATTTCTTACCTGTAAATTTAGCTCTTAAGAAGCCAAAACCTTTTTTAATCCAATTAATATGTTCTACTTCTACAAATGGTATTTCTATATATTTAATATTATTAGTATTTAAATAAACATCTAATAATCTTTCAGATACTCTACCAAAGAATCTAGCATGGAAACTATCATATTTAGTAGCATCTATTCTTTTTTCTAATTCAAATAATATATCGAATAACCATTTACAATATCCATCTAAAACATCTTTTTTCATTATAAACATATTAAATGCATGCATTGAAGTCCTCTTATGAAGTTTATCAAATTCAGGTAAATATTCAGGATATTTTTCTTCTAGAATATTTCTTGTTTCATCTAATGTTTCAATATGCATTGTATGCTTATAATGATCATATAGATTTTCTATATAATACTTTCTTTTCTTTGGAAGTATTACGTCTGTTTTAGCAAATAACTCTTTTGCTTCTTTTCTAGATAAAACATGATCTAGAGTATCTTCTACCTTTTTATATTTTTTCTTTTTTAGACTAAAATGTCTTCTATAGTGAGCTAAACCAATATAATCACTATCTAGATTTTTCCATGCCCAATATAAACCAGTAAGCTCACAAAAAAAAGGATTCTTCTCTGAAATATTATCTCCTGTGCTATCTTTTGTGTATCCTAAATCCTTTTTACCTTTTGCGCCTACATGTACAGGCAAATATAAACTATCTTTTGGCATTTTATATTCTTTATGGGTTGCCACTATTACTGTTATTTTTTTCATATTCATCCATCCTCCTGACATATTATGTATATATATTATACAATAATAGCTATATCAAGTCAAATGTATGAAAGAAAAAAAGTGCTTATTTAAGCACTTTTTATTCTTTAGTATACTCTATTAAATTATATAGTATTAAATCGTTAGATACTTTAATTATTTCTTCAGCATATTCTTTCTTTTCTTCTACATAATTTGAATTTAACTGAACATCAGGATTTAATATTTTATAGTTATCTGATGTTGCATAATAGAATACATCTTTAGTTAAGAAATTACTATTAGGAAATACTACTACATTATCATCTTTTATTTCAAATATATCATGTCCCAAAGCATATTTATTATATATACCAACCATATTACCAACAGTTGGTAACACATCTATCATACCCATAGGATATGACACTTTATTTGGTTTTATTGCTTTATTTTTAGTATATATTAAAAATGGTACTTTCTTAAATAATTCATTAGAATAATAATCATAATCTACATAGTTTTCATCATCTTTTGTATAATATTCTCCTGTTTCAAAATTATAGTTATGATAATAACCAAATTCTGATTTACCTATTTGTGCAGCATGATCTCCATACATAACAAATACAGTCTTATTATACTCATCATGAGTATTAACATATTCCATGAATTCTCCAAGAGCTTCATCTGCATAATGGGCACTTCTTATATATTTACCAATTGTTTCTACATTTTCATCTAGTAAATAGTTATATATTATTTCATTACCTTCTTCATCAAAATTACCTGTATGATAAGTAACATCAAATGCATTTTCTCCTTCTAGATAATAAGGATCTTCAAACGGAGTATGATTTGAAAGCATTAATATAGTTCCAAAATAATTATCATATTTATCAGATGAATTAACCATATTATTGATTTCTTCTAATTTAGTTTCAGATTGTCTAAAGAATGATTTGTCTGATAATCCAAGACCTATTACTTCATCTATATCATAATCATCTTGACTATAGAATCTTTCATATCCTAAAGATTTATGAAGATTAGCTCTATTCCACATAGTAGCTTTATTACCATGCATAGAGAAAGTATAATACTTTTTATCATTTAATAGTTTTTCAAATGATACATAATTTCTATTATAGTAAGAAACTGCTACAGTTCCTGATTGAGCTGGTAATAAACTTGTATTTAAAGTAAATTCTGCATCAGATGATGTTCCTACACTCACTTGTGAATAGAAATTATCAAAGTATAATGATTCATTAACAAGTTTATTTAAGTTAGGAGTAACTTCTTCACCATTTATTTCAAGACCTATTAAGAAGTTCATCATACTTTCTAAGTGAACTACTATAATATTATAATTTTCTAATTTATTAGTATATTCATTATTACTCTTTTCTCTTGTATTATTATTGTAATAATTAACAAATTCTTCAGCAGCTCTATCTTTACCAAAAGTGGCATCTAACTTAGTTTTAATAGTTTGTAACAAATCGTTTTCTTGATAAACTAATATACCATATCTTTCTACAATATATTCTCTATTCCACTGCTTTCTAAGTCTTGATAAATCTGTTTTATTTAACATACCAATACTAATTATTAATATAGCTATACCTGTTATTAGTACTACAGGTAATATTTTCTTTCTTTTTTCTACTTTTTCAACAGTATAATAATATTTCTTCTTTCTTAGAATTTCTCTATGAACAACAAATATTATTAATAATATTAAATATACAAAGGTTTTATAAGAAAGTTTTGCTACTACTGAATCACTAACAGTAAATGTTTGAGCAAAAGTTTCTAATAATGAAAAAGATGCAAAAGAAGTAAAGAACATATAATACATTCCATTTATAGTATTTATTAAGGTAGTAAATATTAATAATATTAACCAGTATTTAAATTGATTCTTTGGTTTAAATAAATAACCAAAACTACCTGCGATTAATATAATAGCAAGATCAAATAAAAATGCTTTTATATTAATACCGTCTTCTATAGTAAGTAATCTAAGTAATTTACAACTAACTAAAGATATTATTACATACGATAAAAAAACTCTATTATATTTAATAAAGTGAATAGTATTATGAAGAATCTTTTTCATATTAATATTTTTAATTCTATCAATAAAACTAGTTTTAACCTTTTCTACTTTCTTTTTCATTTATACCTTCCTCTTATATAATATTATATAACAAATAACTTCGTATATTATATATTTTTTACATTAGAATGTAAATAAAAAAACTCCGAAGAGTTTTTTATTCATGTTGAGCTGAACAGAATATACCGTCTTTAGAAAATACTTCTTTTGGTGTAAATGTTCCGTCTTTAACAGTTATATCATATTCAATATATTTTTGTAAATCACCACTAGAAACACAAGTTCCTACTCTATATGTATTTTTATCTACATATCCTACTGTTCTTTTAAATTCTTTTCCAACAGTACCATTATTCATTTCATTATAACCAGCATAGTCTCCACCAACAAATGAAGCTATTTCAAATGAATCATTACCATCTAAAATAATATGTGCAGCATTAACATCTTCTTCATAATGAGTTTGACTATCTCCATATTCTCCAGTATTAAAGTATAAATATCTATTATCTAAAACTCCTATTTCTATAATTCCTCTAGATGTTGTAAAATGATTCATTGTATCCCCATCAGATGCTTTAGTAATATAGATGTTAGTATGATATGCATTCATTTCAGTTTGAACACATTCATCATAGTGATCATTATATTTAGTAACGCAGTCATATCTATACATTTTTACCATATAATCAACACCATTTACTTTAAATGGTCCATATTCTTCAATACCTTCTGATTTTTCATATTTACTAAAATCTACTTTTAAATAATTAGAATCCTTTGATTTATCAGTACTTTCATTTCCTTCAGACTTATTACTATCTTTGCTAGTCTTTTCTTCAGTCTTAGTATTATCTTTCTTTTCTCCTCCAAATACACCTTTAGTATATAGGATATATCCTATAGCTCCTAGTAATAAGATAATTAGTATAACTACTACTGCTTTTATACTACCACCTTTTTTTGGAGTATTGTTTCCAGTACTATTTACTACTGGTTCTTGCATAGGTGAAACTGGAGTATCTATTGTACTTGGTTCTTGCACTGGTGTAACCGGAGTATCTATTGTACTTGGTTCTTGCATAGGTGTAACTGGAGTATCTATTGTACTTGGTTC
>JAEEGL015029684.1_pt1 | contig 10278 bp, 5 predicted proteins | sample 9134231 | NCBI WGS metagenome assembly JAEEGL01 (sample SAMN16246548, study PRJNA631951) | gut metagenome | biome: gut microbiome; feature: rumen; material: fiber-attached | host: Bos | place: Iran: Karaj | collected 2018-10
GGAGGAACTTCCTATGGATGAAATGCCGGAGCTTCCGGCAGAAGAGCTTCCAATGGAAGAAATGCCTATGGAGGAACTTCCTGCAGATGAACTTCCCATGGAAGAGCTTCCCATGGAGGAACTCCCGGCCGAGGATCTGTCAGGCGATACAGCAGAATCAGTAGATGACATTCTATCGGGTGCCAGACAGCAAATGGAAGAAGGAGAAGAAGGACTTGTGAATGAAGAGTTCCTTCAACCCGAATTCCAGCCGGATGAACTGGATGCTCCCGAAGATAACGGCATGGTGGAAATGCCTGAGATGCCTGATATGCCGGGGATGCCGGAAATGCCGGAGGAGATGGATCTTTCCGCAGATATGGAAGGCATGCCTGCCATACTGGATGAAAATGATGTGGATACGGATCTCTCTGAGCTTATGGCCAGCGGAGAATTCGAAGATATAGAAAACCTTCTTAACGCAGATGAAAACGGACAGGAACTGGAAGAATCCCGTGAATCCTTTGAGGCTGCAGCGGACGGAGTGTCGTTGGAAGCTGTGGGAGCCGGCGAAGAGCAGGAGAAAAAGGGCGGATTCTTCGGAAAACTCATAGCGGCCATCACCGGTATCTTTAAGAAGGGGCCGAAGGATGAGGAAGACGAAGAGGATGAAGATGAAGCTCCTGTAGGAGAAGAAGAGCTCCTTGCTTCATATCAGGATGCCGAGGCTGCCAAGAAGTCAAAGAAGGAAGCTCAGGCAGAAGCGAAAAAGAAGGCAAAAGAAGAAAAGGAAAAGGCCAAGAAAGAAAAGGCTGCAGAGAAAGAAAAGGCAGCAAAGGCTAAAGCGGAAGCCAAGAAGAAGGCTCAGGAAGAAAAGGCAAAGAAGAAGGCCGCAAAACCCAAGGAAAAGCAGGCCAAGATACCGATCAAGAGTATCATACCCTTTGTGCTTCTTGCCGCATCCATAATAATCATGATACTTGTGGCCGCAAATGTGCTCTCGAAGAGAAGATACATGACGGAAGCACAGCAGAACTTTAACAAGGGCGATTATATCGAGGCATATTATAATCTGGGTGGCTTAAAGCTTAAGACCGAAGAAGATGTGGATTTCCAGACCAGCGTGCATCTTCTGGCAGAACTTCAGCTTAAATACACCAGATATGAAACCTTTATGAAGATGAAGAAATATGATATGGCTCTGGATGAGCTCATAAACGGTTACGGCAGGTATGAGTTTAACGCTGAAGAAGCGGCAGCTCTCGGCATATCCATGCAATATGACGGAATGGGAGCCGTGCTGAGGCAGCAGCTTTCCGACCAGTTCGGTGTATCTGCGGAAAGGGCTGTGGAGCTATATAACATAAGCACAGATGACAGACGGGAATACAGTGCCAAACTCTATGAGATACTGGAATCCCTTGGAATGGTAGGGGAAAACTGGAATTGATAGCCATCATAGATTACGATGCCGGAAATATTAAAAGCGTGGAAAAGGCCGTACATTTTCTGGGATATGAAGCAAAGATCACCAGAGACAGCCGGGAGATCCTGGGGGCCGATCACGTGATCCTGCCGGGAGTGGGAGCTTTTTCATCGGCTATGGACAAACTGAAGGAATACGACCTGATACCGGTGATAAAAGAAGTGACGGATAAAGGCACGCCGTTCCTTGGAATATGCCTGGGACTGCAGCTTTTATATGAGAGCAGCGAAGAAAGCCCCGGAGTGGAGGGGCTGTCCATACTGAAGGGGCAGGTGAAGAAAATACCTGAAGGAAACGGCCTTAAGATCCCCCATATGGGATGGAATTCCCTCAGCCTGAAGGGAGACGGCAGGCTGTTTAAAGGCGTTTCGGAAGGCTCCTATGTGTACTTTGTACATTCGTATTATTTGAAAGCAAAAGAAGAAGATACCGTGAAAGCGGTATGTGATTATAACGTGACCATACATGCATCTGTGGAGAAAGACAATATTTTTGCCTGCCAGTTTCACCCGGAAAAAAGCAGTGAGACAGGACTTAAGATGCTGAAAAACTTTTTAGAGATATAGGTGAACAGTGCATACAAAAAGAATTATCCCCTGCCTGGATGTGAATGATAACCGGGTGGTTAAGGGTGTAAACTTTCTAAATCTGAAGGATGCCGGAGATCCCGTGGAAGTGGCGGTCGTTTATGATAAGGCGGGTGCAGATGAACTCGTCTTTCTTGATATTACTGCATCTTCCGACCACAGAAACACTGTGGCAGACATGGTCCGGGCAGTGGCAGAGAAGGTGTTTATCCCATTCACGGTGGGCGGTGGTATCAGGAGCACCGATGATTTTAAAGCCATACTTCGTGAAGGAGCGGATAAGGTGTCCGTAAATTCCGCAGCCATAGATAATCCCAAGCTGATATCCGAAGCGGCGGACAAATTCGGCAGCCAGTGCGTGGTCCTGGCCATAGACGCAAAAAGGACACCGGACGGTAATTATCATGTATATAAGCACGGCGGCAGGATAGATGTGGGGCTTGATGCCGTGGAATGGGCCATCCGGGGAGAAAAGCTGGGGGCAGGAGAGATACTTCTCACCAGCATGGATGCGGACGGCACCAAGGCCGGATTTGACCTCACTCTCACATCACGCATTTCCGAAGCTGTGGGAATACCGGTGATAGCCTCAGGCGGTGCCGGAAAAATGGAAGACTTTAAAGATGCATTTCTTAAAGGCGGAGCCGATGCAGCTCTGGCTGCTTCGCTTTTTCACTATAAAGAGATGGAGATCATGGACCTGAAGAGATATCTTGCAGAGAATGATATTCCTGTGAGATTATGAGAGGAAGGAGAAAGGCATTGAACACTATTGACATTTCAGCAGCACTTAAAGCAAATCCGTACCCCGGCAGAGGGATACTGATAGGCAGATCAAAGGACGGCAGTAAAGCCGTGTGCGCATATTTTATCATGGGGCGTTCGGAAAACAGCCGCAACCGTATCTTTGTGGAAGACGGGCAGGGCATACGGACAGAGGCATTCGATCCGGCTAAGCTGGAAGATCCAAGCCTTATCATCTATTCCCCTGTGAGAGTGCGAAAAGATGACACGATAGTGACAAACGGGGATCAGACCGACACTGTATATGAGCTTATGGAAAAGGGACAGACTTTTACAGAAGCTCTCTCCACCAGAGAATTTGAACCTGATGCTCCAAACTACACCCCCAGGATCTCAGGTATCATGCACATAGCAAACGGAGAGTACAGCTTTGAAATGTCCATATTAAAGAGCTGTGAAGGAAACCCCGATTGCTGCAACAGATACACATACAGCTATGACAAGCCCCAGCCCGGAGACGGCAGGTTCATACATACATATATGGGAGACGGAAATCCACTTCCGTCATTTGAGGGCGAGCCTGAAAAGACAGTGATAGATGAAGATATAGATGAGTTTACGAACACTCTCTGGACTTCGCTTAACGAGGATAATAAAGTGTCCCTTTTCGTGCGTTATATAGATATAGCAAGCGGTGAATATGAGACACGGATTATGAATAAAAACCATTGATGCCAGAAAGGACAGGATCGGGAAAGACAATGAACGAATACGGATTAAAGTACGGATGTAACCCTAACCAGAAAGAAGCCAGGATATATATGGAGGGCGGTGCTGACCTTCCCATAAAGGTGATAAACGGAAGAGCAGGATATATAAACCTTCTTGATGCCTTTAACGGATGGCAGCTGGTTAAAGAGATGAAGAAAGCCACAGGTCTTCCTTCAGCCACATCATTTAAGCATGTTTCACCGGCAGGTGCGGCAGTGGGCACACCTCTTTCCGATGTGGAGAGAAAGATATACTGGGTGGATGATATGGATATGGAGTTTACACCCCTTGCCAATGCCTATGCCAGAGCCAGAGGCGCAGACCGCATGTCTTCTTTCGGAGACTTTATCTCCCTTTCGGATGTGTGTGACGCTGCGACGGCAAAGATCATTAAGAGAGAAGTATCTGACGGTGTCATTGCTCCGGGATATGAACCTGAGGCTCTGGAGATCCTGAAGGAAAAGAAAAAAGGAAATTATTGCCTTATAGAGATCGATCCCGAATATGAGCCGAAGAAGCAGGAACGTAAAGAAGTGTTCGGCGTGGTATTCGAACAGGACAGAAACGAACTTGTGATAGATGATGATTTCTTTGCAAACATCGTTACGGCAAATAAGAATATGCCGGAATCCGCAAAGAGGGATCTGGCTATATCCATGATAACTCTGAAATATACCCAGTCTAATTCCGTTTGCTATGTGAAGGACGGACAGGCCATAGGTATAGGAGCGGGACAGCAGTCCAGGATCCATTGCACCAGACTGGCCGGAAGCAAAGCAGATAACTGGTGGCTCCGTCAGGCTCCCCAGGTTCTGAACCTGCCCTTTAAGGAAAACATCGGACGGGCAGACCGTGATAATTCCATAGATCTGTATATAGGTGAGGATTATATGGATGTCCTGGCCGACGGTGCATGGGAGAATATCTTCACTAAAAAGCCTGATGTATTCACCCGCGAAGAGAAGAAAGAGTGGCTTGCAAAGAACACAGGCGTATCTCTTGGTTCAGATGCTTTCTTCCCCTTCGGAGACAATATTGAGAGAGCTCACAGAAGCGGAGTATGTTATGTGGCTGAACCCGGAGGATCCATAAGGGACGATAATGTGATAGCCACATGCGATAAATATGACATGGTGATGGCATTTACCGGACTTCGACTTTTCCATCACTGATTTTATTCTTAAAGAAGCATAGGAATAGCACATGACATTGGAAAATACTATCATGAATTCCATATCTTTTGTGCTGGCTGCCTTAACGATAAGTACGGTGGCTTTGGTATTTCATGCTTTGGACAGAAAATCCTGGAGACGGCAGAACCGCATATTTGTGGTGATCATGCTGGATCTTATCGTGAACGCCCTTTCTGCCATTGTTGTGGCCCTGGTTCCTCTCGACCCCAACAATGCAGAAACCTGCAGGGTGGTCTTTGACATATCTCAGTTAATATATTTCTTCTTCCACAGTCTCTTGTCACCTCTCTTTTATCTGTATATTCTGGAGGTGACGGGAGCCGGGAAACAGCAGAACAGGACCATGAGACACCTGTTTTTGGTTCCTGCCGCATTCTGCCAGGTCATAGTGGTATTAAACCCCATAAACAGCTTTGTGTTCAGAGTGGATCCGGGGTTTGTATTTATTCGCGGAAAAGGTGAGTATATCATCTATGCCGTGTCGTTTTTCTATCTGGTGCTTTCCATCGTATATCTGTTTTCATACTGGTTCTATATGTCCAGAAAGAAGCGCCTGGTCATGGCATACAGCTTTACTCTTGCCATCGTAGGCATCCTCCTTCAGCTTTTCCATCAGGGCTTTAATGTGGAGCTCATGTTTGAATCACTGGGATTCATGGGCGTGCTTCTTCATGTGGAGAAAGAGGATGATAAGATAGAGCCGGCCACCAGGATATATAACAGGACTGCCTTAAGGACAGATATGATAAATCTTATGCATATGGACAGACACTTCCACGTGGTCTGTGTGCGTATCATGAATATCGAGACCATAAGAAGGATATCCGGCACATCCGATGCGGATGTGATCATGAGGATGGGAGCGGATTATTTAAGAACCATACATCCTGCCCACAGGATATACAGGTCTTCGCAGTCATCTTTCATGCTGCTCATTCCTGACGGCTCGGATGAACATACCGACAGTCTGGTGAAGACCATCCTGGACCGTTTCGAAGATCCTTTCAGCATGAACAGCAGATCCGGTATGGATTTCAAACTGGTGGTAAAGATACTTTGTACCAAAGTGCCTGAGCAGGTGGGACAGGTAGATGACATTCTGCTTCTTTCAGACGGCGATATTCCTTCCACCGATAACAGGCGTGTCCTTATGGGTGACGATCTTTCGTTCCTTAAGAGAGACGTGGAAGTGGAAGCTGCTCTCAGGCAGGGCTTTAAGAATCATAACTATGAAGTGTGTTATCAGCCCATATATGACTGGAAGACAAAGGCCATGCACGGAGCAGAGGCAAAGCTTGTATTCCATGATAAAGATGGTGCGGACCTGATGGGAAACGAGATAGTGCCCATCGCAAAGAAAGCCGGTATCATGGATGATCTGGCCGACTTCCTTCTGGAAGAAGTATTCCTGTTTTTAAGCACAGGTATCCCCATCGGTATGGGACTTAATATCATAGCGGTGGATATATCGGCCCTTCAATGCATCAGACCGGCCTTTATTTTGAACCTGAAAAAGTATATCAAGAAATACAGTGTGAATCCCGGCAGGATCTGTCTGCAATTCTATGAGACTTCTGTCATAAAGGATTATGAGGAACTGAAGCATGCTCTGGATGAGGTCAGAAAAGCAGGCTTTAAAGTCATTCTGGATAATTACGCTTCGGGTGATGCTAATGCCGAGTCTCTTTCCCGCTTTGACTATAACGGTGTCACTCTGGATATGGCTTCGCTTCCGGATACATCCAGATCCATAGAGAAGAGTATCCTCACCAACACGGTTAATATGATGAAGGCCCTGAAATATAAGGTGCTTATCAGGGGTATTTCGGAAAGAGAGCAGGTGAACTCATTAAAGGGACTGGATGTGGACCTGGTACAGGGCACATTCTATTCCGAGGTGGTGACACAGAACGAGATCATTGCCATCTTAAAGGCTACTGAAATGGCCAGGACAGAAGAGCAGAAAGCCAGGGCAAAGAGTGAAGCGAAAAGTAGTTTCCTCGCAAATATGTCTCACGAGATCCGTACTCCCATTAATGCTATCCTGGGCATGAACGAGATGATACTGAGAGAAAGCTCTGAAGAACATATCAGAGAGTACTCTCATGATATAGAAAGAGCCGGAATGAGCCTTCTTGCTCTTATAAATGATATCCTGGACTTCTCAAAGATAGAGGCCGGCAGCATGGAGATAGTGGAAAGCGAATACGAGCTTTCATCCATGATCCATGATGTCCTTAATATGGTCCGGATCAGGACAGAGGAAAAAGGACTGAAGCTTAATGTGGATATCGATGAAAACATACCGGAGAGGCTGTATGGAGATGAGATCCGATTCAGACAGATCCTCATTAATATAATGAATAATGCTGCCAAGTATACAAATGAAGGCTCTGTCACTCTTAAGATGCGCGGGGATAAGAGCCGTAACGGAAGGATACATTTGATATGTGAAGTCATAGATACCGGTATCGGTATCAAAGAAGAAGATCAGGAGAATCTGTTCGGAAAGTTCCAGCGCCTGGATATGGAAAAGAACAGATCTGTGGAAGGCTCAGGACTGGGACTTGCCATCACATATAACCTGCTCACCCTTATGAAAGGAAGCATAGGAGTGCGCAGTAAATACGGTGAAGGAACCACATTCACCATTATGCTGCCCCAGAAAGTGATAGATGAGACTCCTATCGGAAATCTGGAGAAGAGATACCGCAGCTTAAACGATAATACAAAAGAATATAAAGAGTCCTTCAAGGCACCGGATGCATGCATCCTGGTAGTGGATGATACGCCGATGAACCTCACGGTTATTAAGAGTCTTCTGAAGAGGACGAAGCTTAATATAGAAACCTGCACATCCGGTATGGAGACTTTGGAGATGGTGAAAGAAAAGAAATACGACATCATCTTCCTGGATTATCGTATGCCGGAAATGGACGGTTCCGAGGTGCTTCGCAGGCTGAAACTCATGAATCACATGAATGCGGATACTCCTGTGGTGGTCCTGACTGCAAATGCACTTTCCGGAGCCAGAGAAAGATTCTTAAAAGAAGGATTTGATGATTATCTCACAAAGCCTGTGGTGGCCGGTAAACTGGAAGAGACCATACTTAAGTTCCTGCCGGAGGATAAGGTGGAACGGGTGGACGATGAAGAGATCATGACTGACGAAAAGCCTGATCTTGACGATCCGCTTTTAGTTAAGCTGAGAGAAACCGGACTTATGGATGTGGAGCGCGGTCTGGAACTGTGTGGGGACATGAAAGGATACGAAGAGGCTCTGGAGATCTATCTGGAAGCTTTGCCCGACAGGATTTCAAAGATCAAGGAATACTTCGATAAAGATGACATAGATAATTATGTTATTGTAGTGCACTCCCTTAAGAGCACATCCAGAGTCATAGGTGCCCTGGAACTGGGAGACTATGCAGAACGCATGGAAAAGGCCGGGGATGATAAGGATATCGACAGCATCACAAAAGAGACTGACGGTCTTCTTCAAATGGCAGGAAAGGTGCTTGATAAATTATCAGAGATAGTAGAAGTGAAAGACCCGGATAATGCGGATGATTCCGATCTTCCCATGGCCGATGAGGGTATGCTCGAGGATGCTTCCCAGGCCATATATGAATTTGCCCAGTCCATGGACCATGAAAATGTCAGCTACGTGCTTTCGGAACTGGCAAATTATTCCATGCCTGAAAGCGAAAAGGAGACAATGAAGAAAATACGCTCACTTGCAGGAGAACTGAAATGGGATGATGTAGTCACCCTGCTGGAAAACAGAAAGGGGGATGCATAAATGACTTTTATTAATCTGCTTAATTCCGCATCTTTCTATCTTGCAGCTATCCTGGTGGTCTTCTCTGCCATAGTGTATCTGGTGATGCAGAAAAAGGTGTCAAAACCGCAAAACAAGTTATTCCTGATCCTTCTGGCTGTAATGATGATCCAGGGCGTGGCTAAGATAGGCACCATATACCATATCGCTCTGGCATCCACATCTCCGAAGTCGGTGATGGCTGCCAGATTTGCCATGTTTTTGTATCAGTTTATGCATATGCTGATGCCGCCGCTGCTTTTATACTACAGTCTTTATGTTACCAGAACGGTCAGACGGTTCAGCAACTTGATCCATGGAATGATCATCATGCCGTTTTTCCTGTCTATTGTGATGCTGTCCATGAATCCCGGAAATTCAATGTTATACAGCTTTTACGATGACTATAGGATCCACATGCATTGGGGAGAGTATCTGTGTTACGGAATAGGCCTGTTTTATCTGTTCCTTATGCTCATGGTGTTCAAATTATGGTGGCATGCATTTACGCAGCAAAGATGGAGGATCCTGGTGTTCTCCTTCTCCATGGTTTTAGTGGGAGTGTGCATAAGACTGCTGGTGCCGATCCTTGAAGTGGAGCTGTTCTTCGAAGCACTGGCATTCCTCGGTATTCTGCTTGCTGTGGAATATGATGACGAGAGAATGGATGTGTCTACGGGAATATATAACAGAGCCGCATTCCTCCAGGACCTCAGGACCTTTCTGGAGATCAAGAGCAGGATATATGTGATCACCATACGATTTGAGAACCTGGATCTGGTGAAGAGATTTTTCAGTATGTCGGATGATGAACTTCTGGGCCAGCTGGTGAAAATACTTAAAGGTGCCAGCCCTGACGGACTCATATACAGGGTGACGCCTTCCGGATTCACATATATCATCCAGAGTGATAATCGTGACGCCGCTAATTATCTGGCTGAACGTATCCAAAGAGAATTAAGGGATAAATGGCTGGCTAATAATAAGGAGATACCTTTACGGACTATCATCCTCTTTGCTGCTGTGCCGAGAGAACTGCAGAGCATAGATGATGTGCTTCTGATGTGTGAAAGTGAGATGCCGGAAAGCGCCGGAAATATGATCCTTTCAGGCAGGAGTCTCTTATTCCTGATGGACAGATCGAAAACGGATGAGGCCCTTCACCGTGGGATCAGGGATAATAACTTCAGGATGGAGTATCAGCTGATGTATACCGGTGATACTCATGAAGTGTATGCCGCGGAATCATTCTTAAGGCTGTATGATCCGGAACTTGGCGAAGTGAGTCCCGCCGATTTCATACCTATGGCAGAGAAAAACGGTCTTATCGACGTGCTGGGAGACTATGTGCTGAAGAAAGTCTGCGAATTTTTAAAGAGCCCCCTTCCGGAAAGAATGGGAATAAGATTTGTCAGCGTGAACCTTTCTATAGTACAATGTATGAATCCGGACTTCATATATAAAGTGAAATCTGTGGTGGACAGTTACGGTGTGGCTCATGAGATGATCAATTTCGAAGTGACTGAGACTTCTGTAGACAATGATTTTGATGTGCTGAAAAAAACCATCAGTGAGCTTAAGAAAGAAGGATTCCTGTTCTCCATACAGGGATACGGATCCGGCTATTCGAATATGTACAGCGTCTTTTCACTGGATTTCGATATGATAAAGATGGACAGAACCCTTCTGTCGGACGAC
>JAEEGL015872422.1_pt1 | contig 10278 bp, 9 predicted proteins | sample 9134231 | NCBI WGS metagenome assembly JAEEGL01 (sample SAMN16246548, study PRJNA631951) | gut metagenome | biome: gut microbiome; feature: rumen; material: fiber-attached | host: Bos | place: Iran: Karaj | collected 2018-10
ACGATGTAGAATATCATGTTGGGCTCGTCGGCTTCGGTAGCCGCCAGCCATCCGAAGAAGGTGCCCAGGGCGATAAACTCGATGGCAAAGATGCCCACCATCAGATAGCCGAAGTATTTCCCGTACTGGTTAGCCTCGAACATCGGATTGCGCTTCTCGCTCAGCTTGGTGTTCTTGCGCAGCAGAAAGAAGAGTTGTAACTTGTTCATCAGTCTTGGAGTATTTCAGTTTCTCATCGCAGGTCTATAACCTCTGCCTTGGGGAAGTCCTTGGAGTTGAAGCGGAAGATTCCGTCTGACAAGTTCGCTTTCTTGAAGTTGCTCACCTCTATGGTATTCCATCCCTTGGAGTGCTTGACGCGAATCTGCGATGGGATATAAGTGCTCTGGTTAACGGTGATGTACATCTCCTGCACAGAACGCTTCTTGTCCGTTGCCGTCAGGTGAACCTCATAGCCGTTGGACTTCTTGGTCATCGTATATGTATAACCTTTCTTATACATATATATAAAATTATACGGATTCAGCGCCTGCAGCTGCGACTCGTTGGGAGTGGACACATTCACCTCGTCGTTCTTCTTGACGTACGTCCATTGGGTCTTTCCGTCGAACCAGATGATGGCATCAGGGGTGGTGGCATGAAACTTCTTGCCCTTGATGCTGATGGTTCCCTTGTCGTTCATCTGTCCGCCTTTCAGCGTGAAGGATGCTGTCACACCCGACTTGTTGCTTACAGCCGAAGCAGCCTTGTCCAGCACTTGCTTGGCTGTCTGTCCGTATGATGCCACTGTCATGAGCAGCATCAGTACAAATACTTTTATCCTCTCCATTGCAATAATAGGTTTTCGAGACTTGTTTCGTCCATGATTAATACTTCGCGGGGCTTGCTGCCGTGGGCAGCTCCTACGATACCTGCCTTCTCCAACTGGTCCATCAGACGGCCGGCACGATTGTAGCCGATGGCAAACTTTCGCTGAATCAGGCTGGTGGAACCACTTTGCTCGCGGACTATCAGGCGGGCTGCATCCTCGAACATCGGATCCAGGTGCTGCATGTCCACGTCGCGGCTCTCGCCACTATCGCCATCGTCTGTGTCGGGCTCCGGCAGCTCGAATGCAGACAGGTAGCCCTGCTGCTGGCAGATGAACTGGTTGATGCGCTCCACCTCAGGTGTGTCGACAAAGGCACACTGCACACGTACAGGCTCGCCGCCGTTCAGATAGAGCATGTCGCCTCGACCTATCAGCTGCTGTGCACCCGGACGGTCCAGAATGGTACGCGAGTCTATCATGGCACCTACGCGGAAGGCTATACGGCTTGGGAAGTTGGCCTTGATGGTACCCGTAATGATGTTCGTCGTAGGACGTTGGGTTGCGATGATCATGTGGATGCCTACGGCACGGGCCAGCTGTGCAATACGTGCAATAGGCAGTTCTACCTCCTTGCCTGCCGTCATAATCAGGTCACCGAACTCATCGATGACAACGACGATATATGGCATGTACTTATGTCCGTGCTCAGGATTCAGCTGGCGGTCAATGAACTTCTTGTTATACTCCTTGATATTGCGCGCCTGGGCCATCTTCAGCAGGTCGTAGCGGGTGTCCATCTCCTTGCAGAGCGAGTTCAGCGTGCGCACCACCTTGGTGACGTCTGTGATGATGGGATCGGCTTCCTCGTCAGGAATCTTGGCCAGGAAGTGCTTCTCAATAGTGGCATAGATGCTGAACTCCACCTTCTTCGGGTCTACCAGCACAATCTTCAGCTCTGCAGGATGCTTCTTATAGAGCAGTGAGGTGATGATAGCGTTCAGACCTACAGACTTACCTTGTCCGGTAGCACCTGCAACGAGCAGGTGGGGAGCCTTGGCCAGGTCGAACATGAACACTTCGTTGGTAATGGTCTTACCCAGCGCACAGGGCAGGTCCATCGTCGTCTCCTGGAACTTCTTGGAGTTTAAGATGGATTCCATCGAGACTATGGCAGGCTTGGCATTCGGCACCTCAATACCGATGGTACCCTTTCCGGGTATAGGAGCAATGATACGAATGCCAAGGGCTGACAGACTCAGGGCTATGTCGTCTTCCAGATTGCGGATCTTGGAGATGCGCACACCTGGAGCAGGCGTAATCTCATAGAGCGTAATGGTAGGACCGACGGTGGCCTTGATGCTGGAAATCTCGACACCGAAGTTGCGCAGCACGTCTACGATGCGGTTCTTGTTGGCGTTCTGCTCATCCATATCTATAAAGGGCTTGCCGTCCGTCTCGTATTTCTTCAGCAGGTCGAGGGTCGGGTAGTGATAGTTCTCCAAGTCGCGCTTGGGGTCGTAAGGCGTTGAAATGTCACCATATTCTCCGACAAGGTCCTTGCCTTCGGCTTTTTCTTCTTTCTCGCCCGTCTCTACCGTCATCTCCACTCCGTCGTCAACAGACAGGGGAATATCGTCGGCAGATGGCGTAGTCAGAGGCGTGGCAACAGGTGTCTCTTCCTCCTGGTCGTCACTGACGTCGTCATCCATCTTAAACTCTACTGTTTCCGTCTGGGGGTCGTCAAAGACGGTCGGGTCTTCCAATGTCTGAATGCCTGCTGCGTCTGAAGCATTGTCCTCGCTGTCGCCCTTGCCGATATGAATCTCCATCGGAATCTTCTTCAGGTAGTGCAGTGGATTGAATATCTTACGCAGTATGATGACGGTCTCCATGCTAAGATAGACTAGGAAGGCGATAGCCGTCAATGCCAGCACAGCCGTCAGTCCTGGCGTGCCTATGAGTCCCTCTATCTGCTGGCAGACCGCCAGGCCGTGGTCGCCACCGGGGTTAAAGCACGCATTGTCGAAGAATGGAGCTAGGAACTTGGCCATTGTGATGGAAGCCCATACCATGACGATGGCCAGGCACATGAACCACTTGAGCAGGTTGACCTTGTAGGCTCGCATCATGTTCACTGATACTAAAACAAGGAATATGGGAATGAGGAATGCCGACAGGCCGAAGCAGCGTTTAATAAAGAACCACGATGCGTATGACCCCATGGAACCACAGGCGTTCTGGAACTCACCATTCTGATTCAGCAGTTCTCCCTCACGCGGTGCTTCAATGATGCTCTGGTCTGCTTCGCCGGTGACGAAGAACGATGAAAACGCCCATATCAGATAGCCGGCTATAAACAACAAGCAGAAGCCTAGTACAAAATTGATACGCTCGTTGTGGAATATCTTGTCTATGCCTAAAGCCTCTTTCAGTGACGATGCTGCCTTTTCCTGCGAAGCCTTGCTGGATTTCTTCTTTGCCATTTTTCTTTCTTTATTTTTATTTCGATGTGCAAAATTACAAAGAAAAACTTAGATTTCATCAATAATCCGCTGATTTTTTGTTTTTTTGTATTAACTTTGCAGGCCAAATGAAGAAAACCATTTATAACAAGTTTGACAAGACTAAGATTGCCTCCCTTCCACGTGTACTCTTCGGGGGACGCATCGTCGTCGTGTGTACGGAACGCGAGGCGGAGAAAGCGGTCAACTATCTGATGTCGCAAAAGATATTGGGGGTCGATACCGAGACGCGTCCGTCGTTCAAGAAGGGGCTTATGCATCCGGTGTCACTCCTGCAGGTGTCGAGCCACGAGGTGTGCTTCCTCTTCCGGCTGAACCTGTTGGGCATGTCGCCATCCGTCAGACGACTGTTGGAAGACACGAAGGTCCCCAAGATAGGCCTTTCGCTTCGCGACGACCTCAACTCGCTTCACAAGCTGGACGATTTCCAGAGCGGCTATTTCATTGACTTGCAAGACCATGTGCGCGAAATCGGCGTCGAGGACATGAGCCTCCAGAAGCTTTATGCCAACTTCTTCGGACAGCGCATTTCCAAGCGCGAACAGCTGACAAACTGGGAGGCAGACATTCTGAACGACAAGCAGAAGGCCTATGCGGCTACTGATGCCTGGACCTGCATTCTGCTCTATGAAGAACTGATGCGCCTGGAGCAGACGGGCGACTATGAACTGATAAAAATCACAGAAGATGTACAAGCAAATACGACTCCGCAAGGGTAAGGACGAGAGCCTCCGGCGATTTCATCCGTGGGTGTTCTCAGGTGCCATCCAGTCTATGGACGATGGAATAGAAGAGGGCGAAACAGTACGGGTAGTGACTGTATCAGGCGATTTTATAGCTGTTGGCCACTACCAGCAAGGCTCCATCGCCGTTCGTGTATTGTCTTTCAGGGATATTGTCATCGACGACGAGTTCTGGACATCACGCCTCCAGTCGGCCCTTCAGATGAGGCTGGCCATTGGGGTGGCAGACAATCCTCAGAACAACACCTACCGGCTGGTTCACGGCGAGGGCGACAATCTTCCGGGACTGATTGTCGATGTCTATGGAGACACCGCTGTCATGCAAGCCCACAGCATTGGTATGCACCTGAAACGTAAGCAAATAGCAAAATCGCTTGCAGCAGTCATGCAAGGACGTGTTGCCCACATTTACTATAAGAGCGAGACCACGCTTCCCTTTATGGCTGCCGACGACGCAAATGCTTCGTCGCAAGCTGGCATCGACCAGGTCTTGAAGAATGGATTCCTCTTGGGAGGCAGCGACAATAACATCGCCACCGAAAACGGCCTGAAGTTCCGCGTGGACTGGCTGAAAGGACAGAAGACGGGCTTCTTTGTCGACCAGCGGGAGAACCGTTCGCTGCTCGAACGTTTTGCACGTGGCAAGCGCGTGCTGAACATGTTCTGCTATACCGGCGGCTTCTCCTTCTATGCCATGAGGGGCGGGGCAGAACTGGTACACAGTGTGGACAGTTCGGAGAAAGCTATAGACCTGACGCGTCAGAACGTTGAGCTGAACTTCCCCGGCGACTCTCGCCACAAGGCTTTTTGCGAAGATGCCTTTAAATTCCTGGAGCGTGCAGGCGGCAACTACAACCTGATCATCCTCGACCCACCGGCCTTTGCCAAGCATCGCGGAGCGCTGCACAATGCGCTGAAGGGCTACACCCGCCTGAACCAGAAGGCCTTTGAGAAAATCGAGAAGGGCGGCATCCTCTTCACGTTCTCCTGCTCGCAGGTGGTGACGAAGGACCACTTCCGCAACGCCGTCTTTACGGCAGCGGCTTTGGCTAAACGCAAGGTGCGCATACTCCATCAGCTGCACCAGCCTGCAGACCATCCCATCAACATCTATCACCCGGAGGGCGAATACCTGAAGGGCTTGGTACTCTATGTGGAGTAAGGTTCGTAAATATATAGACCATCATAAACTGCTTGAAGACAACGGTTTATACCTTGTTGCATTAAGCGGAGGTGCAGATAGTGTCGCCTTGCTCTTGTTGTTGCACGAACATGGATTCCGAGTCCATGCAGCCCATTGTAACTTCCATCTGCGCGGGGGCGAGTCTGATCGGGACGAGGCTTTTTGCGAGTCTGTTTGTGCTGAACGGCAGATACCGCTCCACAAGGCCCATTTCGACACCCATGAGTACGCCCAGCTGCACAAGGTGAGCATAGAGATGGCTGCGCGCGAGTTGCGCTACCACTGGTTCGAGCAGCTTCGTCGGGACATGGATGCTGACGGCATCTGTGTGGCTCACCATCGCGACGACTCGGTGGAAACGGTGCTTTTGAACCTCATTCGTGGCACTGGGCTTCGCGGCCTGACGGGCATCCAGCCGCGTAACGGCTACATCCTGCGTCCCTTGCTCTGCGTGTCGCGCGAGGACATTGAGCAGTATCTGCTCCAACTGCACCAGCCCTATGTGACAGACAGCACCAATCTGGAAGCTGACGTGCAGCGCAACAAGGTGCGCCTGCAACTCTTGCCCCTGCTGAAAACGCTCAATCCTGCTGTTTCCGACAACATTCAGCAGACGGCCTGCCATCTGACTGAAGCGCAGAAGGTACTCGATGCGATTAACGTAGAATTAGACAATCATAACATTCTTGAGCTCAGCTTGTTGACTAAATATGGCTCAAGTGAGTATCTAGTATTCGAATGGCTCAAAAACTACGGTTTTAACGGCACCCAGGCACAGCAGATCCTGACGGCAGAGACGGGTAGGGTGTTCTCGTCTTCCATGGGCTACGACCTCTTGAGGGACCGCGACAGGCTGATAGTGGAACCCTCGTTGAAACCGCTGAAAGCGCTCCGTATTCCCGAGGAAGGGACGTATGTGATGGAGGACGGAGCCCGTATCGTGCTGAAGGAAACGGTTGTCAGCAGTGGTTTTCAGCCCTCTAAGGAGCCCCATCGCGTCACGCTTGACGCTGACAAGGTGGCTTTCCCCCTGACCGTTCGCCGCGTGGAGACTGGCGACAGCATGCAGCCTTTTGGAATGCAGGGACGTAAACTGCTGAGCGACCTGATGACTGACCTCAAGATGACGCTCTTCGAGAAGCGTCGCCAGCTCGTCGTAGTCGATGCCAGCGGGGTGATAGTCTGGCTTATAGGCCTGCGCACCGACAACCGCTGCCGTGTAGACCATCACACCCACAACGTCCTTACCATATCCCGTCAACAACCCCGCCCTTGAGTACCCTTTAACACCCCTTCTTTGCATTTTGTGTTGGGACTCTTTGGCGGTCTGGTCGGCGGCTGGCTCTTCGAGCAGCTTGGCATCACCTGGGGTGGCGTCCTGGGCCAGTTGGGCACGGCCATCATCGGTGCTGTAGCCCTCCTCTGGGTGGTCCTCTCTTTCGAGAGTGTGGCATCCTCCCTTCAGATGACCTAAACGAAAAAAACAACTATGTCTTCAAATACATGGATATGGATGCTGATTCTATCCGACAAATGACACCTGTCATACCGAAAGAATAAGGGAACAGTTGGTTCGGAAAGAATAGAAATCCATAAAAAGATGCTAATATTTGGGAACGTAATCCAAAAAATTGCTATAATATTTTGGATTACATTCTTTTTTTATTATCTTTGCCCCAAAATTGATAAAGTATATGAAGTTAGTCAGGCGAACGCTGCAAGACATGATAGAGCAGCATCTGTTTGGTAGGAAGGCCATTCTGCTGATTGGCGCACGCCAAGTGGGAAAAAGCACCTTGCTGGAGCAAGTAGTGAAAGACAGGACTGAGCAGATCTTGCGACTGAACTGCGATGAGCCAGAAGTGCGCGAGATGTTGACGAATATAAACAGTCAGCAGTTACGCTTGCTGATAGGCAGTCACAAGATTGTGCTGATAGACGAGGCACAGCGGGTAACGAATGTTGGACTGACGCTAAAACTGTTAGTCGACAATTTTCCGGATGTTCAATTGCTGGTTACGGGTTCGTCATCGCTACAGTTACGTGACACTATCAACGAGCCTCTGACGGGGCGAAAGTGGGAGTACAATCTGTATCCGCTCTCTACGGGTGAACTGATAAACGAGCAGGGGTTGCTGGGAGTGAAACAACTGTTGGAAACACGCCTGATATACGGCTCCTATCCCGATGTGCTGAATCACAGGGATGATGCCCGTGCGGTGTTGTCAAACCTGTCGGGTAGTTACCTCTATCAGGATTTGCTGTCGCTTGAGGGCATCCGCAAGCCGGCTTTACTTGAGAAACTCTTAGTGGCTTTAGCCTTGCAGGTGGGAAGTGAGGTGAGCTACAACGAACTGGCCCAGACAATTGGGTCTGATCCTAAAACCGTCGAGAAATACATAGACTTGCTCGAGAAGTGTTTCGTCATATTCCGTCTGCCTGCTTTCTCCCGTAATGTCAGAACCGAACTGAAGAAGGGGCGCAAAGTGTACTTCTATGATAACGGCATCCGCAATGCCGTGCTGCAGAACTTCACCCCACTTGCCTTGCGCAATGACGTTGGTGCACTGTGGGAGAACTTCTTTATCAGTGAGCGCATCAAGCATAATCATTACATGGGTAATTATGCCAAGAGTTATTTCTGGCGAACCACTCAGCAGCAGGAGATTGACTACATAGAGGAATGCGACGGTATGTTCACAGCCTTTGAAATGAAATGGAATCCGAAGAAGGCTTCGGTGTCAGTACCCTCACCGTTTAAGAACGAATATCCCCTTCGTCAGTTTGTGGTGGTTACCCCCGAGAACTACTTGGAGTGGACTGTCTGAAAAAGATTGTTAGACTGAAAAGAGCAAATCAGACGCTCATTATGAAACAAACCATCATCACCGCACTGCTCGCACCAAGCATCGGCATTATGGCTTCGATAAGCGACGAAGCCTATCTTGTGAAAGCATTTGATACCCAAAGAAACGATTATAAAAACAAGCTGATTCATGATTTGGGAATCAGTATTGGAGTGACAATGTTTGCCCAGGCACAAAACCTGATAAAGAACGCAACGGTGCCCGTGAGTTTCTCGTAGAGCGATTTTGCTGACACCATCAAGATAAAGGTAATGGACGGAGCAGTTGTCATTCCCGTGGAGATAGCGGGGAAAACCAGGAATCTGCTGTTCGATACCGGCTCTGTGGAGGATAGCTAACTCAAGTTGACTGATATAGAATAATGTGTGAAAAAGTCTGCAAAAAGTTTGCTGTTCCAAAAGAAATTCCTATCTTTGCAGCATCTATCTGTTAAATTAAAGGACGTAACATGAGTACAGCAACACTGACAAGCCTTCTTGATTATCTCTTCGGTACGCTTTCCACCAGCAACATGCGCTGGGTGGGCGAACACTTGATAGAGCAGGCCAAGCTGTCGTACATCATCCGCGACCACGACCATTTTGAGGACCGTCTTTAAACTGACGGGATTCATTAAACTCTTTGAGATTGTATGAAATCCTTACTAGTACTTATGGCCTTTCTGCCTATAGGCTGTTGGGGACAGGACACGCTCTTCACTGCCGACCTGCAGCTGCTCTCCCGAGGAGAGATACGCAACGGCGGCATGAACCGCAATACCGATGAACCGACGGTAGAAAACAAGTCGGCCTTCATCCTCGACCGTGAGCGTATCACCCTCAACTACCAGCGTGCCTGGCTGGAGGCCAAAGTCGCTGTCCAACATACTGGTACGTGGGGCCATGAGGGGGCTTCCAACACCAGTATCTACGAGGCCTGGGGCAAGCTGACCACCCGCAACGGCTTCTTCGCACAGATCGGCCGTATGGGACTGAGATACGATGACGAGCGTATCATTGGTATCAATGACTGGACAATGGCTGCCATGAGCCACGATGCGCTGCGCGTAGGCTACGAGAGTCCTGTTGGCCGCAAATACGGCCGCCATCAGGTGCACGTCATCCTGGCCTACAACCAGAACATGCGTGCCTATACCTCGCCCGGTTCATATTATACGAATGGTAGCTGTCCGTACAAGACCATGCAGACGGTGTGGTATCATTACGATCTGCCACGGGTGCCCCTCGGCATCTCTGTGCTCCTGATGAACATTGGCATGCAGTCCGGTTACCCTGAGGGTACGGACGGCTATGCGCCCCACACCGAGTGGCAACGCGTCTATGGCAGCTACGTGAAGTACACACCGAAAAATTTCTCCTTTGAGGGTACCTACTACAGGCAGACAGGTCATGACGAGTTTATGTCAAAGCTCGACGCCTGGATGGCAGCCTTCAAGGCGGAGTGGATGCCCGACAACCGCTGGGCCGTCAGGGCTGGCTACGACTTCCTGAGTGGCGATGACTATGTGATTTTAGTTGAAAAGGGCGCAATAGGTATGACGTTCCACGAAGTAAACAAAGGCTTCAACCCCATCTACGGCTCCCACCACAAGTTCTACGGTGCCATGGACTTCTTCTACCTCAGTACCTTTATCAACGGTTTCACTCCCGGTCTTCAGAATGCTTACATCGGAGGCACGTACCGTCCGCTGAAGAATCTGAGCCTCAATGCCTCGTATCACTATTTTGCCACAGGCATCAAGCTGGAGGACCTCAACCGAACACTCGGCCACGAGATAGACCTGGAGGCAAGCTACAGGCTGTTCAAAGACGTGCAGGTAGCAGCGGGCTTCTCCTACATGACTGGCACCGAGACCATGAGGCGCCTGAAGCAGGACAACGGTGACGGTAGCCTGCGCTGGGCGTGGCTCTCAGTGAACATCGCGCCCCGACTCTTCTCAGCCAAATGGTAAATAATTAAAAACTATTCACTCATAACAAATAAATATATGAAGACTTCAGCCCCTTTAAGTGAACCGCAGGGACCTGTTCCGCGTCCTGCTAAACAGCAAAATAACCTATCGGCCTCACTGCCCTGGAACGGGCGGTGGGGCTTTTTTTTATGTCTAACTTTTAAAAAAAAACAAACAACAATGAAACGAGAAAAGTATGAA
>JAEEGL016913653.1_pt1 | contig 10278 bp, 10 predicted proteins | sample 9134231 | NCBI WGS metagenome assembly JAEEGL01 (sample SAMN16246548, study PRJNA631951) | gut metagenome | biome: gut microbiome; feature: rumen; material: fiber-attached | host: Bos | place: Iran: Karaj | collected 2018-10
AAAGTAATGTTGATCATATTTACAATATATGTTATGTTTAAGCGGCTGCAAAATTACATAATATTACTGAAACAAGAAAGTTTTTTGCAAAAAGTTTGGTGGTTAAATATTTTTTACCTACTTTTGCAGGCGATAATTCAATTAACAACTCAAAATTTAAAACTTTATTGCCTATCGAAAGAAATTTACTTCATAACAAATAAATTTGAAATATGAAGAGATTTGAGGGAGTGACCGACGAAGCGTTGGCACTGCTTTACGTAGAGGGAGACAATAAAGCGTTTGACGAGTTGTTGAGTCGCACGCAGTCTAAGTTGTTCACATACATCATGTTCGTAGTACGCGATCATGATATGGCCGATGACATCTTCCAGGAAACATTCGTGAAAGTCATTACCAAGCTGCAGCATGGTCAGTACACCGATTCCGGCAAGTTCCAGTTCTGGGTTACGCGCATTGCCCACAACGTGATTATGGACTGGTATCGTGCCCAGCGCAACGAGCACATTGTGGAACCTACCGAGGACAACGACCTTCAGAATCTGCGCGGTGCATCAGTCCTCGACACCTATCGTGAGACGGAACTAGTAAACGAGCAGGTGCTGCGCGACGTGAAGAAGATGATGAACGCCCTGCCAGCCCCACAGCGTGAGGTGGTCTACATGCGCTTCTATCAGCAGCTGTCGTTCAAGGAGATTGCCGAGCTTACGGGTGTGAGCATCAACACTTCGCTGGGCCGCATGCGCTACGCACTGATGAACCTGCGCCGCATGGCGAAGGAGCACAAGATTGAGCTGGCACTGCAGGCATAAGCCCTACACTCACTTTACAGTGACCGCAGCTGCCGGATAGTCTCTTCCGGCGTGGGACTCTTGAACACGTAGCTGCCGCTAACCAACACATCGACACCAGCCTGGACTAGTCGTGGGGCTGTCTCGCCCTGCACGCCGCCATCTACTTCAATCAGGGCCTTGCTGCCGCTTTCAGCTATCAGCTGGCGCAGTTGGCGTGTCTTCTTGATGGTGTTTTCAATGAATTTCTGTCCTCCGAAGCCTGGATTCACGCTCATGAGCAGCACCATGTCTACATCCTGGATGATGTCTTCCAGCATGGCGACGGGTGTTGCGGGGTTCAGCGTCACACCAGCCTTCATGCCGGCATCGTGAATCTCCTGTACCGTGCGGTGCAGGTGGGTACAAGCCTCAAAATGAACGTTCATCATCATGGCCCCCAGCTTAGCGGTCTGCTTGACGTAGTGCTCAGGGTTGACAATCATGTAATGAACGTCCAATGGCTTCTTGCACATTGAGGCCACAGCTTCCAAGACGGGAAATCCAAACGAGATGTTGGGCACAAACGACCCGTCCATCACGTCGCAATGCAGCCAGTCGGCATCGCTGCGGTTAATCATTTCAATCTCACGGTCGAGATGCAGGAAGTCGGCAGCGAGCAAAGAAGGTGAAACCTTTGTCATTGTCTTATCAGTTCAAGCAATAAGTCTGATTGTTCGCCACACGGTAAGTGTAAGCCAGTTCTTTGATGAAATTAATCACTCGTTCACTCGGTGTGGTCTCTTCGCGTGTAAATATTTGCATAGGCATACATGTTTAAGTTTGCTCTTATATCTATGAAACGCAGACAATTGACAAATATTATATCGAATAGCAGAAATATTTTCTTGCTCAAAAAAGGCTGTCGGCCTCCCATTCCAGCAGTTCTCGCGGCAGGGTGACCACCTTCAGCCGCTCGTACCAAACTCTGGCCGAACCGGCAAAATGGCGTTTGGTGTGGCTGCTCACGATGTAGTAGCAGGCTGTGTACTCATTCATCATGGCGGCAAAGGTGCTCTTGATGCGCGAGCACTTCTCGTTGATGGCGTTGTCGAGCGGATTCACCAAATGGTCTATGCTGTCGGCCACTTTTTCCTTGTCCATGCAGCGCGACGTCTTCAGATAGTAGCCCGTCAGTTCCTCGCGATAGTCGGCCAGCCGTTTGAACTCAATGCCCTCGGGATGAGCCAGGAACAGCAGGTAGACGGCCTTGTGGACTGGCTGCAGTTCGACCTCACGATAGCCATAGTCTACCAGCAGGAAGCGGTAGTCGCGTGTGATTCTCAGTCGGCTCAGCTGTTTGCGTGCCGCCTCGATTTTCAGTTCTTCGAGCATGGGCACACCGATAGCCTCCAGCAACAAGTCTGTCCGCCCCATTGACTGTAGTGCTGCAATCCTTTCTTTCAGTTCGGCTGCTATCTGCTGTGGTGTTGTCTGCTCCATCATTCTTCTGTGTCTTGCAACAGTCCGTTCACCCATTTCCGCCAGCGGTCGATGATGCCCGGCTTACCGTTTTCGTCGTTGTGAGATTCCGTAATGACAGCTGGTTCGGGTTCTGTAGGCACTTTGACCTCGAATGGGGGGTCATTCGTGGGCTCTTCTCTTGTCGGTGTTTTCTTGATGGGCTTGTAGAGCAGTGGAATCAGTTCTTCGTAATTGCTGTCGTCGCTTCGTTCTGCCTGCTGGTCGCTCTCCAGTGCGTCCTCCAGCCCCGTTGCCAGAATGGTCACCTTGACATCTGCACCCAGCGAGTCGTCGGTTGACGTGCCCCAGATTACGTCAATGTTCGGGTCCAGCTGGTCGAAGAACTCGTCAATCTCCTGCATCTCATTGACCATTATGGGCTGTTCTTCGCTGGCATAGATATTGAACAGGATGCGCTTGGCCTTGGACACATCGTTGCCAAAGAGCAGTGGCGAGTCGAGTGCGTTGAGGATGGCCCGCTCCACCCGTTTCTCGCCATTGGCGCGTCCCATAGCCATAATGGCACTGCCGCCATTGCGGGTGGTAGCCTCCACGTCGCGAAAGTCCAGGTTGATGCCTCCTTCGCTATGCACTGTTATCAGCTCCGAGATGCCCTTCACAGCATCCTTCAGGATGTTGTCGGCCCTGACGAAAGCCTCCTTAATGGGAATCTGCGAGTCGGCATAGACATCGCACAGGCGTTCATTATTAATAATAAGGAGAGCATCGACGTTCTTCCGCAGTTCCTCCACGCCCTTGAGTGCTTTCACTATCTTGCGTTTCTTCTCGAAGAAGAAAGGAATGGTCACCACGCCCACAGTCAGGATGCCCATGTCGCGGGCCACGCTCGCCACCACAGGGGCAGCTCCCGTGCCGGTTCCACCACCCATTCCTGCTGTGACAAACACCATCTTCGTGCCGTCGTCAAGCAGTTTGCGTATGTCCTCAACGTTGGCCTCAGCCTCGCGCTTGCCTATCTCGGGCTGTGCTCCGGCTCCCAATCCCTCCGGGCCCAACTGCAATTTCACAGCCACTGGCGATTTGGCCAGCGACTGGCTGTCGGTGTTGCACACGGCCAGTGTCACACCCTCAATACCTTCTTCCTGCATGTTGCGCACGGCATTGCATCCACCGCCACCCACGCCTATCACCTTGATAATATTTTTCGAGCGGTCTTCCACACCACCGAAGAAGTCAAGTATCGGTTCTCCCATAAGATTTCTGTTTTTACTCTTGGTCGGTTATTTTTCGGCAAAATTACGCAATTATTTTGAAAGGAAAAAATCTCCGCAAGGCTTGCGATGTTTTTTCCTGTATTCCCCCCCTTCCCGATGGCTGTTGAGTCGTTTTTCAACCGAGGCTCAGCTGTCTTGCAACCGAGGCTCAGTTGCAGGACAACTAAGGCTCAGTTACGCCGCAACTGAGCCTTAGTCATAAACCACTGATACACAGAAAATTAGCACACAGAATAACCGTCGGCATTCCATCCATTGAGGAACGACTGGGCATCCATGCGCTTCTTCCCAGCCAGCTGCAGCTCGTCAATCTGCAACAGACGGTCGGCACAACTGATGAACAAGTGCTTCCTGTCGGCCACCAACTGCCCCACTCCACCGTCCGACGGGCGTTCCGTCTTCGTAGTCCTGAAAATCTTCAGCACTGTTTCCTTCCCATCGGCGGCCTTCAGCACAGTCCATGCCCCAGGATAGGGACTCAGTCCGCGCACAAAGTCATAGACCTGCTTGGCCGTCTTCGTCCAGTCAATCTGGCAGGTCTCTTTAAAAATCTTGGGAGCCAGCCTAAGTTGAGCATTCTGGATGTTCTGCGGTATGCTCACAGGGTGTCCGTTGGCCTCAACAATGCGGTCGAGCGTCTGCAGGCAGATGTCGGCACCCAGGTGCATCAGCCCGTCGTAGACATATTCTGCGTCGGCAGTGTCGGGAATGTCGAAAGGCAGCTGAATGATGATGCGGCCCGTGTCGATGTCGTGATCCAAGAAGAAGGTGGTCACACCTGTCTGCGTCTCACCGTTAATCACGGCCCAGTTGATGGGTGCTGCACCGCGATATTGCGGCAACAGGGCAGCATGCACGTTGAACGTACCATATTCGGGCATAGCCCAGACCACCTCAGGCAGCATGCGGAAAGCCACCACCACCTGCAGGTTGGCCCGGTAGCTGCGCAGCGTTTCCACAAAGACAGGGTCTTTCATCTTCTCCGGCTGAAGCACGGGCAGGCCCTGTTCCTGGGCATACTGCTTCACAGCCGAGGGCTGAAGCACGCTACCATGACGGCCCACGGGCTTGTCGGGCTGTGTCACCACCGCCACCACATTCCATTCATTCTCTACTAGTGCTTTCAGGGTTTCCACCGCAAACTCCGGCGTCCCCATAAAAACAATTCTCAAATCCTGCTTCGTCATATAACTCTTTTGTTTTTCCTTAACTGTGTACAAAGGTAATAAAAAAGCAAAACGTCCACAAATTTTGCGGGTGTTTTCTTGCAATCAGGGCTTTCACAGAACCGCTTCCCTACGCAACCGTAGGGTAATCCCCCTGCACATTTAGAGGTTTCCCCTTGCTCTATTGGGGCAAAATGACTATCTTTGCACCATCAAAAAACCATTTAAAAGTTTAGAAAGGGTACGATTATGAAGAAGATTTTTACACTGATGATGACGGCAATGATGGCACTGACGATGACCTCATGCATATTCGACGAAGACGAAGCTGTGGCCTACACGCTCGAAGGCACCTGGAGGGGCAACATGTATATTTCCTCCTACTGGGACGGCTACAACTATGATGCCACCTACTCGGAAATCACCTTCCTGAAGGATCCCTGCACCTACTCCAGCGGACAGGGCTACTGGGTAGACTACTACAGCAATGCCCCCTGGGACTATGTGGCCAACCACATCGACTGGCGCGTGGATCTCGGTGTCATCTACGTCCACTTCATCGAGGAAGGCACGTCGCTCCGCATTCGCGACTACCATCTGGACAATAACCGGTTTTACGGCACCATCTACGACGGCGACAACACCGTGGACTTCGAACTCTACTACACCTCGCGTCCGCGCTACGACAACTACAACTGGGGCTACTACGACTGGGACTACGGCTACTACTCCCGCTCCATGCGCACCGACAGCACCACGACCACTGCCGACAAGCCTGTGAGGCACATCCGTCAGAGCAACTGATGGTCACGAGCGCGTTATTACTCTTCGCTCATGTCCTTCACCATCTTGCGGTACTGCATGTAGAGGCGTTGGCGGGAGATGTAGCCCAGCAGGCGGCCCTCGCCGTTGAGCACTGGCAACCACTGGGCATGGGTGAGGTCGAAGGTGCGCATCACATCGGTCATCGTGGCATGGTCGGAAAGCGTAGCGGCAGGTTCCTGCATCAGCTGCGAAGCCGTGAAGTGATGATAAAGCTCAATGCGGAACACCACGTGGCGAATCTTCATGATGTCGACTTCGCCCAAAAGTGTACCGGCAGCATCGACCACGGGCAGCATTGAGGAACGCGAGTTGCTGATCTTATGAACAATCTGACCCAGTTCCATATCGGGCGAGACAGCCTGATAGTCGCGCTCAATGACCGAATCGAGCTGCATGAGCGTGAGCACAGCATGGTCAGTGTGGTGGGTGATAAGCTTACCCTCTTTGGCCAAACGCGACGAGTAGATGCTGTGGGGTTCGAAGATGTTGATGGTGAGATAGCTGCTCACCGAGACAATCATCAGGGGCAGGAAAAGGCTGTAGCCGCCCGTGAGTTCGGCAATGAGGAAGATGCCGGTGAGCGGGGCATGCATGACACCCGACATGACTCCGGCCATACCCATCAGGGCGAAGTTCTTCTCGGGCACATAGACCCCAATCTCATGGATGTTCCACAGGCGGGAGAAGAGGAAGCCCGCAAAGCAACCGATGAACAGCGACGGGGCAAACGTACCGCCACAGCCACCGCCGCCATTGGTGGCACTGGTGGCAAAGACCTTGGTGAGCAGCACCAAAGCGATGTAGGAGATGAGCACGTTGGGATGGCCGGAGAAGAGCGAGTTGTTTAGAATCTGGTTCCAGTCGGCTTCAGTCTTGCCGTTGAGCAACAGGTTGATGCTGTTGTAGCCTTCGCCAAACAGGGCGGGAAACAGAAAGATGAGCAGGCTCAGCGTGGCACCGCCTATGAGCAGCTTGACGTAGGGTCTGTCCTTGAAACGGGCAAAGATGCCTTCGGCAAAGCTCATGGTGCGGATGAAGTAAAGGCTGACCAGTCCGCAGAACACCCCTAAGAGTATGCAGGCCGGAACGCGCTCTACTGTCCAGTCGTTGTCAAGATGGAAGGTGAAGAGGGCAGCATCGCCACTGAAGATATAGGTGAAACAGGTGGCTGTGACACAGCTCACGAGGATGGGCAGCAGCGAGGTCATCGTCATGTCAATCATCAGCACCTCAAGGGTGAAGACCAGTCCGGCTATGGGGGCCTTGAAGATGCCTGCAATGGCTCCGGCAGCTCCACATCCCACCAACAGCATGAGGGTCTTGGAGTCCATGCGGAACAGCTTGCCCAGGTTGGAACCGATGGCCGAGCCAGTCAACACAATAGGTGCCTCGGCTCCCACCGAACCACCGAAGCCGATGGTGATGGCCGACGCAATGACACTGCTCCACGTGTTGTGGGAGCGCAGCCGCGACTTGTTTGAGGAAATGGCATAAAGGATTCGAGTGATGCCGTGGGAGATGTTGTCCTTGACAATGTAGCGTACAAAGAGCGAGGTGAGGTAGATGCCCACGACGGGATAGACCAGATAGAGCCAGTTGGAAGAGTCGGCATTGAAATGGCTGGTGAGCAGATAGACAATCTGATTAATGATCCAGTGAAGCACGAAAGCCGCCACCGCAGCAAACAGTCCGACGAAGAAGGCCAGGATGAGCACAAACATCTTTTCGCTGATGTGCTCCTTGCGCCACTGGTTCAGCCGGACGAACCACGAACTGCCTGTCGTTTCAACCGTTGCTTCCATCTGCTTGTTAGGATTATAGCTGTTTCTCTACAAAGCCGTCCATGATGGCTGTGGGAGTACCCTTACTGTCGAAGGCACCCAGCTTATAGCCACCAGGCAGGCACTGCGGCTCCCAGTAGAACACGCCACGACAACGGCCATCGGTCTGGTGACGGGCCTCGCTGACAATGCGTGCCAGCTGTCTCCGGCCTTCTTCCATAACCTCTGGGTGCTTCTCGTCGACCTCAAAGCCTGTCTCGACAATCATTACGTCCTTATCGAATTTCTTGGTCACTCGTCGGATGTTGTCCATGCAGTCGGCAATGGCTTTCTCGGCCGTGGGTTCGCGCTTGCTGTCGATGGCCCAATAGGGATAGAGCGACATGCCTATCATGTCGAACCGTCCGCCATATTTCAGGACAATGCCCAGGTTGTAGTCGTAGAGGTGGGGGTCGAAGCCGTTGTCGAGATGCACGATAACCTTTGTCTCGGGCGACACTTTCTTCACGGCATCGTAACCTGCACGGATAAAGCCTGCATAGTGCTTGGGATTCTTCTTGATGTGACCCATGTCCCATAGCATGCCGTTGCTGGTCTCATTGCCCACCTGTGCCCAGCGGGGTGTGACGCCATTGGCTTTGAGCAGGCTGATGACCTCGGCAGTGTGGTTGGCCAGGTCGCGCTTCATCTGCTTGTAGCTGTGGCCTTTCCATGCGGCAGGTATGGGCTGCTGTCCCGGGTCGGCCCAGGAGTCACCATAATGGAAGCAGAGCATCACATCCATACCCAGCTTCTGGGCCCGCAGGGCTTTCTGCAGTACGTCTTCCTTGTTGCAAAAGCCATCGCGGGGGTTGACCCACACGCGCAGTCTGACAGCAGTGAGCTGATAGTCTTTCAGCAGACTGAGGCATTCGCGCTCCTGACCCGTGCGGTCATAGAATTTCTGGCCGCGTGCCTCCTGTCCGGTGAGCCAACCTATGTCGGCCCCCTTCACGAAGTCGTCCTGTGCAAGGACAGCCTGAGCCATCCACAAAACGAGCAGTGTGACTAATATCTTCTTCATATTCATTCCTTAATCCCTTCACTTCCTGATAATCTCCACTTGTCCGTCGGGTCGCAGGCGGATAATGCTTGAGGGCTGGTGGGGCTTATGCTCCTGTCGGCGTGTGAAGCATACGTAGTCGACAGCCTCAACGATTCTGGGGTCGATGTCACGGAAGTTCTGGGCGGCAGGCTCGCCGCTGATGTTGGCCGAAGTAGAGACAATGGCCTTCTGGAAACGGTAGCACAATTCCTTGGAGAAGGCTTCCTGCGTGATCCTGATGCCAATGCTTCCATCGTCGGCAATCAGGTTGGGAGCCAGGTTGACGGCACCGTCGAGAATGAGCGTTGTGGGACGCTCTGGTGCGCAGTCAATGAGCTGCCAAGCCACGTCAGGCACGTTCCTCACATAACGCTGCAGGCGGGCATCGCTGTCTACAAGGCAGATGAGTGCCTTCGAGTCGTCGCGCTGTTTGATTTCATAGACCCGTTTCACGGCCTCGGCATTGGTGGCATCGCAGCCTATGCCCCACACCGTATCGGTCGGATAGAGTATCACCCCACCCCGCCGCATGGTCTCTACGGCGTTTCTGATGTCCTGTTCCTGTGTCATAAACGCTTACCAGTCTTCGTCCTCATTGCCCACAATGCCGTTCTTCACAGCCTCTTCAACCTTGTCGAAGACGGCATTCGAATAGGCGTGGGTCATCACCAGCGCCTTAGCACTGGTGCGCTTGGCCACGTGCTTGTCCTTTTCCGTGAAGGGATAGCAGGAAGTGAGCTCCCAGGTCTCGTCGTAGAGGTCACGGTTGGTGGTGTTCTGCTTCTTGCGTTTCTGGTCGTCGAACGTGCCACTGTTGGAATCGAGGATGGCACCCAGCACACCACCGCTAATGTCGCGCAACACATCGTAGGACTGCACGGTATAGGTAACACGCACCTTGCCGTCCTTGATGTCAATCTTGATGATCGGTGTAATGCTCACGCTGTACTGGTTGAGACCGCCCGTATGGGTGGCAATATTCTCCATCGTGGCATTGATAATGATGGCACCGGCCTCCTTGTCGTTCAGCGTAATGGACTGCTTGTCCTTGAAGGTGGCAGTCACCCAGTAGTTCATCATCACATAGAGCTGCGACTTGGTCTTGCCCGGAGCCTCAATCACCTGCTGGTAGGTCAGGTTGTTGTTCTTGTCGAGAACAAGGGTCTTTGCAATGTTGGCAGCTGCATCGAGCCACTTTTCACCATATTTTTCCTTGGCATACTTTTCCAGGTCGGCAGTCTTCATGATTTGTGCCTGTGCCTGACCACAGCCGCAAACAATCAGGATGGCGGCTATCATCCATTGTTTCAGTTCTTTCATTGCTTATTATTATCTTTTTATATAAAAACCAACACTAACACATAACACCTCAGAACTCGCTGGTGAAGTGGAACTGAATGTGCTCAAAGTCCTGCTGGGCCATTGAGAGCACATAGCCCGAATCGGCCAGGAACACGTCGCGTCCCTCCTTGTCCTTCGCCATATACTGGTACTTGCGCTTCTTGAAAGCCTCCAGCTCCTGCTCGTTGTCGCTGCTAATCCAGCAGGCTTTGTACAGGTGTACAGGCTCCCAGCGGCACTTGGCATTATATTCGTTCTCCAGACGGTACTGGATAACCTCAAACTGCAGTTGTCCCACAGTGCCGATAATCTTACGGTTGTTGAACTGATTGACAAACAGCTGGGCCACGCCCTCGTCCATCAACTGGTCGATGCCCTTCTGCAACTGCTTGGCTTTCATCGGGTCGTCGTTCTCAATATACTTGAACAGCTCGGGTGAGAACGACGGCAGACCACGGAAGTGAAGCTGCTCACCTTCGGTCAGTGTGTCGCCAATCTTGAAGATGCCGCCCGTGTCGGGCAGTCCCACAATGTCGCCAGGCCACGCCTCGT
>JAEEGL016927119.1_pt1 | contig 10278 bp, 5 predicted proteins | sample 9134231 | NCBI WGS metagenome assembly JAEEGL01 (sample SAMN16246548, study PRJNA631951) | gut metagenome | biome: gut microbiome; feature: rumen; material: fiber-attached | host: Bos | place: Iran: Karaj | collected 2018-10
AAATTCTGCCCTTCTCGCTTTGGGCTGAATATATTCTTCAATTAGATTTAATAGCTCTTCCACGCCATTAAGTTCTCTAGCACTTCCAAACACAACCAGCGAAGCTTTCAATTCCGATATCAGTGTTCCTATATCCTCCTTGGAAAGCTCTCCTTCTTCCAGATATTTTTCGAGGAGCACTTCATCTAATGAGGCTGCATTTTCAATCCACTCTTTATCTCCGAGTATATCGAGCGGTTCTATAGCGAGGTTCTCTTTAATATCTTCGAGTAATTCACTATGACTTTTCTCTGTAATATCCATCTTGTTTACAAAGAACAAAACCGGAACACTATGTTTTCTAAGCAGGTCCATCAAACTTCTGGTATGGCTCTGTACTCCATCCGTACCACTGATAACCAGAATCGCGAGATCTAATACGCCCAGAGTTCTCTCAGTTTCACTAGAGAAGTCCGTATGTCCCGGTGTATCCAGAATCGTAAGTTCCAAATCTTTGTATTCTACCTTTGCCAAGGAAGAGTAAATAGTTATGCCTCTTTTTTTCTCTATATCATCGAAGTCCATGCAGGTATCTTTACTATCTACACTGCCCAGAGTACGGATTGTATTACCCTTAAATAACAACGCCTCCGAAAGTGTAGTTTTTCCTGCATCTACATGCGCGAGAATTCCTGTTGTTAGTTTCTTCTTCACTCCACGCTTCTCCTAGCTCTATACACAAATTCATGCTGAATATAATAGCTGACAAAGAATAGCAATACGTCGACGATTGCCTTCCAAACAACCTCCAGACTTTCTCCAAGTATATAAGTCAGTAGAGTAGTCAATACGGCCGATAACAGCATCTGCACCACCGCAAGAGACGCATATTTCATTAACGCTTTTAGCTTGTTTTCCTCACTCTTAAATACAAACACATAATTGATGAGGAAATTATAGGTCGCCGAAATGACTCTGGCTTCTACTGCTGCGATAAACACATAGGACACTCCGCTCAGATAACTTTTGTTAATCCCACAGAAGAGTGCAAACAAGCCCAAATCCAGCAGACACGAAGAAAGCGAAGACACCAGAAACTTCAGGAACATACGCCCAAATATCTTGTAGATTCGAATCGAATCCTTTAGGGGATTAAAATGAGTCGTATGATTCTCCTTTGAATCATATACCGTCTCAATCTCAACTTCCTCTATCTCATAACGTTCCTTTGTCTCAACCAGCATCTGTGTCTCGAATTCGAAACGGTCCCCCTTCACTAGCATCAGTTCTCTAACAAACTGGGTCGGAATTCCCCTTAAGCCAGTCTGAGTATCACTGATTGTAAGTCCTGTAAAAAACTTAAATACTTTCACAGTTATCTTGTTTCCCATTCGACTCTTATTTGGAACACCTTCAGCATCAAAATTTCGAACCCCTAGCACCAGACTGTTCTGATGCTCTCTAAGAGCATTCATAACCTTCTCTATGCAAGCCGGTGTATGCTGCCCATCCGAGTCCGCTGTTACGACACCCAACATGTCTGGATACTTCTCTAAGCAGTAGGAAAAAGCTGTCCTAAGCGCCTTTCCTTTTCCATAATTCATTTCATGTTCTATGACCGCTCCGCCTAAAGGCTCTACAATCTCACGAGCCTTATCAAAGTGCGTTCTGTATCTTTCATCACTTCCATCATTTACTATAATAATCGGGCCCAGATTCTCCTTTGCGAGAACCTGTAACAGATCATCTAATCTGTCATCCGGTTCATATGATGGAATTATAATCGGAATTTCTCTACTCATAATTATCGCCTCTCTTTAAAGCAAATCATATACATTTTACCTTAAAGCAACTTTAAACTTAACAAAAAAGGATGTATTTTGAAGATTTTTTCAAAATACATCCTTTGCATTATTTCTTTACACTATATCCAAACTTTCCAAGAATATCTCCAAGGTCGAAATACTGACCATGTGAATACACTACAGGATTTGCATCCTCAAGTCTGAATCGGTTCTTATCATCCATATATTTCGAAGAAACATGTACCGCTAATACATCGGCCACAAACATCGTATGTGATCCAAGTTCTAGCGCTTCCTTTACGCGACATTCTATGCCCACCGGAGATTCTGAAACCAAGGGTGCCTTTACCTCATCAGCTTTTAGTTTTGTAAGCCCAGTCTTTGACCATTTATCTACGTCTCGACCAGAACATACTCCACAGTAATCCAGTGCCTTAGTCATCTCTTTAGACGCCAGATTTACAGTAAATTCTCCTGTTTCCTGAATAAACTTATAGGAATATCTGCTAGGTCTCACAGAAATTGACAGCATAGGAGGATTCGTACAAACAGTTCCTGCCCATGCAACAGTGATCAGATTTGATTCTTTCTCACTATCACCTACACCGACGAGCACACAAGGAAGCGGATAAAGCATATTCCCAGCCTTCCACGTTATTTTTTCATCGTTACTCGACTTTGGCATCGACTTCACATAGGAAACCTTATGTTTCTTTGTATTAACATTTTTACTCATATTATCTTGCTTTCATCTGTTTCTTTCTCAATATAAATACAATGAGAATTATAACCGCAATCATAAGCGGCATGCAAATCATAGCAATCTTTGTCTCTGTAATATAACCTATTATACCCGTAAACAAAAATCCTATCGCAGATACAGATGCTACGAGAATCGCATACGGAAGCTGAGTACTAACATGGTTCACATGCGGACATCCTGCTCCAGCACTGGACATAATAGTTGTATCAGAAATCGGTGAACAGTGATCACCACAGATTGATCCAGACAAAACTGCTGCGATGGCTATAGCGAGAATTTCCTGATTTCCTGTAAACACATCACACACGATTGGAATCAATACTGTAAATGTTCCCCAGCTTGAACCCGTAGCAAATGCCAGAAGCACACTCACGATAAACAGTATAAACGGCAGGAACATCTTTATCGCTGCTGCCTGGTTTGCAACCATATCATGGATAAAAACATTCGCTCCAAGCAAAGATGTCATAGATGACAAAGTCCAAGCAAGTATCAGGATGATAACTGCTCCACACATATTCTTAAATCCTTCTGGAAGTCCATCCATGAAGTCTGAGAAAGTAATAATATTTCTGATTCCGTAGAAACAGTAGATAAATATTATTGACAACAGAGAAGCCATAACCAAAGACTTCGCTGATTCACAACCGCTAAAAGCGGTAATAAAGTCAACACCTTTAAAGAATCCGCCTGTGTATAACATGAAGAATACTGCAGACGCTATTAGAAATACTATAGGAACTACGAGATCTAGAATATGTCCGTTTTCCTTCTTAACTTTTTCCGGTTCCTCAATCACATGATCCTTTGTAGTAAAAAGATCACCTCTTAAGGCATTTTCCTCATGCTTCCTCATCTCACCGAATTCGACATTCATAGTGATCATAGAGACCATAAATACCAATGTCAAAATCGCATAGAAGTTATAAGGAATCGTATGTAAGAACACGATAAATCCGTTTATATCAGAGTCCTGCGGGACTGAATTCGTAACCGCTGCTGCCCAGCTTGAAACAGGTGCGATAATACAGATTGGAGCAGCCGTAGCATCTATCAGATACGAAAGTTTAGCTCGAGAAATCTTGTATTCATCCGTTACAGGTTTCATAACAGAGCCAACTGTTAAACAGTTGAAATAATCATCTATAAATATCAATACGCCCAAGAGCATAGTTGATAACTGTGCTCCAACTCGGGTTTTGATATGTTTTTTCGCAAAATCGCCAAAAGCTCTAGCTGCACCCGATTTATTAATCAGCGCAGTAACCCACGACAACATAACAACAAATACTAAGATGCTCGCATTTGTCGGTTTAGTAATAGTCGTAACCAAACCTCCTCGCTCACTATAAAGCAAGGTGTTATAAAACAATTCCAGGTTTCCTTCTGAGTAGAGCATTGCGCCTACACAGATTCCTGTAAACAGCGAAGAATACACTTCCTTCGTAACGAGCGCCATTCCTATGGCAATTACTGGCGGCAATAGAGAAAATCCGCTTGCATAAAAATCAGATTTAAACCCGTTCTCTACTACTCCGTTTGTGTTTGCGGTACGAACAACTAACAACGCAAAAACGATCGCTATCACAAAGCCCAGCGCTATGATAACGATCTTTCGTCGCCCGCTAACCCCAATTTTAGAATTTTCCATACTAAAAATAAATCTCCTAACATTGTATAAATACACGTTCGTTTAGTTTATATCAAAAAAAGATATTTGAAAAGAGCTTAAATTATCTAAACCTATAAATTAAAAAGTTTCACCTATACAAACAAGGCGATATGAAGCAACTTCACTTCACACCGCCCTATTCATAAGAGTTTTAGTAACGATATAGATTTCTATCTAAGCTTCCAGATTTCCTCGTTGTACTGCGCTATAGTTCTATCACTTGAGAAAAATCCTGCCTTTGAAATATTTATTAGTGCCTTCCTATTCCAAGTTTTCTTATCTTCGTAATCAGCAAAGACTTTTTCCTTTATTTCGATGTATTCTTCGAGATCCAGTAAAGTCATAAAGTAATCTTTAGAGATTAGTTCTTTATACAATCTCTCGAGATGTTCTTCTTTACCGCCAGCCTTCATAATCTCATCCGATACGATGAAATCAACCAAGCGTTTAATCTCCGGTTTCTCATAGTATTCCTTTGAAACATATCCTGCATCCTGGTAAAGCTTGATAACTTTGTCCTTCTTCTCACCAAAGATATAGATGTTATCCTCGCCAACCAAATCTCTGATTTCTACATTTGCACCATCCTCTGTACCGAGAGTAAGTGCACCATTCAACATGAACTTCATGTTAGATGTTCCTGAAGCTTCCTTTGAAGCCAGTGAAATCTGCTCGGAGATATCAGCTGCTGGAATAATTTTTCCTGCATAAGTTACGTTATAGTTTTCAGCCATAACGACTCTAAAATATGGAGCGACTTCCGGGTCATTCTTTGTAAGCTCTGATAAGCACAAGATTAGATGAATAATATCTTTTGCAATCGTGTAAGCAGGAGCTGCCTTTGCACCAAAGATCATAGTAATAGGAGTCTTTGGCTTGTTTCCAGCCTTGATGTCGAGGTATTTATAGATAGCATACAAACAGTTCATCTGCTGCCTCTTGTACTCATGTAATCTCTTTACCTGAACATCATAAATAGAATCAGGATTAATAACTTCACCCTGAGTCCTCTTCATAAACTCAGCCAGCGCTTTCTTGTTCTCATGTTTGATGTTTTCAAGTGCATTCAAAACATCATCCGATTCGACATACTTCATGAGGCCTTCAAGTTTCTCGGCATCCTTAATAAACTCATCGCCGATCAACTCCTTAATCTTTGCTGTCAAAAGCGGATTAGCATGTACTAGCCATCTTCTAAATGTGATTCCATTAGTCTTGTTATTAAATTTCTCTGGATAAAGCTTATAGAAGTTTGCAAGCTCTGTATCCTCTAGAATCTGTGTATGTAGAGCCGCTACTCCATTTACAGAATATCCATAATGGATATCCATGTGAGCCATATGTACTCTATCATTATCATCTATAATGCGAACTGACTTATCTTCGTATTTTTCTCTTACACGGTTATCCAACTCTCGGATGATAGGAAGCAAATGTGGCACTACCTCCTCGAGATAGTCAATCGGCCATTTCTCCAAAGCCTCTGCCAAGATAGTGTGATTTGTATACGCACAGGTTCTGGAAACTACATCGATAGCTTCGTCCATCTTGAATCCTTCGATCTGAAGCAAACGAATCAACTCAGGGATTACCATAGATGGATGTGTATCATTGATTTGAATAGCGACATGCTTATCAAGTTCATGAAGATCAAACCCACGGTCCTTCATCTCTTTCAGGATTAGCTGAGCACCATTTGAAACCATGAAATACTGCTGATAAATACGAAGGAGCAGTCCTTCTCGATCACTGTCATCCGGATAAAGGAACAAAGTCAGATTCTTCTTAATATCCTTCTTATCAAAATCAATAGAATCTTCGCCAACGATTCCATCGTCTACGCTCTCTAAATCAAAGAGATGAAGTTTATTAATAGTTCCAGACTTATAGCCAGGAATATCAATATCATACATTACGGATTTCACATCGCCGTTTCTAAAAGGCACTACGAAAGATACGCCCTCTCTTTTTTCAAGCCAGCTATCCTTCTCAATCCATGGATTCTTCACTTCCTGCTGAAGATTCTCTGAAAAAATCTGTCTAAATAATCCATAGTGGTAATTCAAACCAATTCCATCTCCAGGGAGATTTAATGTCGCTATAGAATCCAGAAAACAAGCTGCAAGTCTTCCCAATCCACCATTTCCGAGAGATGGCTCAAGCTCAATCTCTTCGATGTCTTCGAGATTCTTTCCATGTGCGGACAAAACCTCTTTCACATCATCGTAAAGTCCCAGGTTAATCAGATTGTTCGAAAGCAGTTTACCCATCAGAAACTCTGCTGAGATATAGTACAATTTTTTCTGACCGCTTACTGCAGGATGGCGCTCTAATTCATCCTTTGTCATATTCATCAACACATCAAACAGTTCGATATCTGTACTTTCGCTGATTCCATGTCCATACTTCTGTTTTAATAGGCCTTCTAATCTCTGTTCCATATTTTCCCCTTCGTCTATCTACGATACAACTTTGTTTCCTTAGCAATCCTCTCTGAGAGCATGCTATTCATCGCACTTTCTCTCATACGCCAGATCCAGTTATTACCTAGCGTAGATGGAATATTAATACGCGCGCTGTCATCCAATCTCAAATAATCCTGCATAGGAATTACAGCCAAATCAGCCGGCGATGACAATGCGCTCCTTACGACACCATCTACTACGCTATTCAAGCTAAACCTGTTAGCGCTGACGTAATCTGAAACATAACGATAAGTCTCTTTATCTAATGTCTTTAACCAACCCTTTACTGTAGAGTTATCATGCGTTCCTGTATATACCACGCAATTATGCGGATACATAAATGGCAGGAAATCATTTATCTCTTCAGAGTCTCTATCACCAAAAGCGAATTCGAGAATCTTCATATTCGCAAAGCCTGTATCTCTAACCAGCTTTCTAACAGAATCTGTAACAAAACCCAAATCCTCAGCTATGATATCTGTCTTCGTCTCTTCCAACACTGGTTTCAATGCTTCAAAGAGTTTCATTCCAGGGCCTTTTCTCCAAACGCCATTTACTGCATCCGGAGCATCAGCATCTATCGAATAGAATTCATCAAATCCTCTAAAATGATCGATTCTGATTACATCATACCACTCTGCACACTTTCTGATTCTTTTTTTCCACCAATCAAAATCTGTTTTCTCGTGGTAGTCCCATGCATAGATAGGATTTCCCCACAACTGACCCTTCACCGCAAACGCATCTGGTGGACATCCCGCTACATTTATAACTGCGAGATCTTCATCGACCTCAAATAACTCTTTTTCAGCCCATACATCCGAACTATCTCCGGAAACATAGATAGGAATATCTCCAACGATACGTATTCCTTTCGAATTTGCATAAGCTCTGAGTTTCTTCCACTGCTCATCGAACTTAAACTGAAGAAACTTAAAGAAACCGATAGTATCAGAAAGCTTCTCTCTGTATTCTTTCATAGCTTCACTCTTACGCTGTCTGATATCTTCGTCCCAAAAGATAAGACTCTGATCACCAAAGCAACCCTTTACAGCCATGAACATACTATAATCATCAAGCCAATACTCATTTGCTCTTTCGAATGCAACATAAGATTTTGGCTTATTCTTCTTCCAATTATCATAGGCAAGCCTCAGAACCTTAAATCTTTTTTCATATAACTCGCCATATTGGATGAAATCCTCACTATTTCTTACAGCATATTTTGCGCAGTCCTCTTCAGCCAACAATTCCTCTTTAACCAAAGCCTCTAAATCTATAAAGTATGGATTTCCTGCAAAAGTTGAAAAGGATTGATATGGCGAATCTCCATAACTGGTCGGACCTAATGGCAAAATCTGCCATAGACTTTGTTTGGAATCCGCCAAAAAGTCAACAAATTCATAAGCTTCTTTTGTAAAGCCACCTATTCCGTATTTACCTGGCAAACTAAAGATTGGCATCAGTATGCCAGCCATTCTCTTACTTCCCATTATCTATTCCTCTATAAATCTAAACCGCTGTATTTTGGCTATTGGTATCGTTCCCAATAGAACCATCTGTAGAATAGCATCCCTATTATTAGATTTCAATACCCAATTTATATTTTAGTAATTATTACTTAATTCAGGTGGTAAAATTTGTAGAAAATGTTCAGAGATTATTTTTAGAATAAAAAAAGATCAGACTGCATAAGCAATCTGATCTTTACAGTATGCTGGTGGCGGGGATCGAACCCGCACGGTGTCGCCACCACAGGATTTTAAGTCCTGCGCGTCTGCCAGTTCCGCCACACCAGCACGTGATAAATATCAATCACACGAGTAGGTATTATATCATTATAAACATCATATTTCAAGCGAAACTCTACATTTCTCTCTTCCACTTAAACACGCAGGCTTCATCCTTTGCCAGATGAACTACTATATGCCCATCCTGTACATCTTTAAGCTTCGGCATAATAGAATGGCCTCGATAATTCGTCATCATAACCAGCTTCATCTTCGTGTCATCCATAACTCCAGCCTTCCATACCGGAATCTTCTCTTCCTGATTACTTCCGCTGGTTCCGACCACTACAACTACAACTTCATCTTTATAAATTCTCGCATAGCTTACGAGATTTTGATGACATTCCAGGAACATAAGCGAACCCAGTTTCAGTGTATCGCTGTTCTTATGTATCAATGTCATATCTCTATGGAAATCGAGGATTCTCCTGTCCTCTCTTCCCCATGGATAAGTACGTCGATTATCCGGATCTGTAAAACCACATACACCAGCCTCATCTCCATAATACAAAGTAGGAGCACCCGGCCAAGTCATAAGTATCACAACAGCCTGCTTTAAAACTGCAGGGTTCACATCTTCCTCAGCAGCTCTACTTCCAAGTTCACTTACTCTTCCGACTTTGTGATTCGTTCTGGTCAGGAATCTGGAATGATCATGATTTGAAAGCTGGTTCATAGAGCTATATATAGACGGAGCATTAAGCTCTGCCATCCTATATCTCATCGTATCTTCAAACTGTTTTCCATTTCCTAAGGCAGCCTGATGAAACTCGTCACTATGTTTTTCCATACCCGTCAGGAAGAAAGTCACCGGTTCCATAAACGCATCATAGTTCATGATGGTATCCCATTCATCACCCTGTAACCAGGCTTTCGGGTCGCCATAATGCTCTGCAAAAATTACAGCATTCGGATTAGCACTTCTAACTTCTCTTCTGAAACGCTTCCAGAATTTATGGTTGAACTCTTCGCTATGCCCTAAATCAGCCGCTACATCGAGTCGCCAGCCATCAACATTATATGGAGGAGAAACCCATTTCTTTGCGATTTCCATAATCTTGTTCTGAAGTGCCTTTGAATTCTCGTAATTCAGCTTTGGCAGGGTGTCATATCCCCACCAGCCATCATAGCCACCATTGTATGGCCAGGCCTTGTCATCATAGAAATGGAAAAAATTATGATATGGGCTATCCTTATCTATATATGCGCCCTTCGAGAAGCCCTCTATTCCCTCATATATCCGTTCTCTGTCCAACCACTTATTAAACGAGCCACAGTGATTAAAGACGCCGTCTATAATGATTCTAAAGCCTTTCTCATGTGCCTCACTAACGAAATCAGCAAAGAACTGGTTAGAGGCTTCTAAGTTTTCATTGTTACATACTCTGGTCTGATATTTAGATGCTTTTTTGTTATCAAATTCTCCTGCAGGAAGGACTTCCCCTCCATCGTTCTTAATCACCGTCAGATGAGGATCTACGTATTCATAGTCCTGTGTGTCATATTTATGATTAGAAGGCGATACGAACAAAGGGTTAAAGTAGATAACTTCAACTCCTATACTTTTCAAGTAATCAAACTTCTGACGCACGCCTTCCAAATCTCCGCCATAGAAATTTCCTATATCGAGATTCTTCGGATCTTCGCTCCAATCATCAATATGAGTTGCCAGCTGTCCTACATATGAATATTCATTTGTAACTACATCATTTGAGGGATCGCCATTGTAGAATCTATCTACCATGATTTGATATATGATAGCGCCATGCATCCATGTCGGGACATAGAAGCCCGGCACCAGAGA
>JAEEGL017187729.1_pt1 | contig 10278 bp, 13 predicted proteins | sample 9134231 | NCBI WGS metagenome assembly JAEEGL01 (sample SAMN16246548, study PRJNA631951) | gut metagenome | biome: gut microbiome; feature: rumen; material: fiber-attached | host: Bos | place: Iran: Karaj | collected 2018-10
TACTCCTATATCATTATTATTTGTTGAATCATATGTCATTGTCTTTGTTGCGTTACTTGTTGATCCGCTATATGTTCCTCCTTGTGGATTGATTGTTAATGTATATGTTTTCGCACTACAGTTTGCATACATAGCTACACTTGCATTACTATTAGCTGTTGGTGTATAGCTTGCTCCACTATTATATGAAGTTCCTGTGCCATCCTCTTTTGTATTCCACTTACATGTCCATCCTTCTTTTGAAATTGTTGGTAAATTAAAGGCAACAGGTGTCCAATTTGCTGTTAACGTAACTGTTCCACTTGTATCCCTTAAATTTTTAAAATATTTGTTTGTTGTAGTGCTTCCACTCCATGCTGTTGTTGGATTATTACTTGTTCCAGTCTTTGCATTACTTCCAAGTCCTGCACTACTACTTGATGACCAACCTGCAAATGTTTGTGCTGCTGAAGTTGCTGCTCCTATTGTTGCTCCTGTTCCATTTTCATCTCCTGCAACTATTACAGTTTTTGTAGGTGCTGTTGTTGTACCAATTGAAATAACAGAATCAGTTGTTCCACTAGTTGGTTTTGGATTTGGATTATTTCCACCATTCATCGTATATCCAATTGTATAAGAGTTAGTACTCCAATGAGCATGAATAGTAGAGTCTCCTGCTACTCTATATTTTGTATCAGAATTTATTTCAGTGCCTCCGCTTTCTTTAGTAAACCATCCAATAAAAGTATATCCGCTCTTTGTTGGCTCTGGTAAAGTTCCATATTTACTATTAAAGATTACTGGTTTTGTAGCAATTGATCCAGTAATAGACCATCCAGCTGTTGTTGGAATAGTTCCACCTTTAGAATCAGCAGTTAATGTATATGCTCTACTTGTACAAGTAGTGTATAACTCATCTATTGCTGCTTGTACATTTGTAGCATTCAAATGACTAGAAGTATTTCTATATAAAACATTATTACTAGCATATTTAATAACTGCAAAAACTGCTGTACTAGACAGCATTAAACCTACTATTATTCCTAATAGTAGTTCTTTATTATTATTTATTAAGTTTTTTAGTTTTAAAAATCTTTTCATATAATCCTCATAAAACTAAAACTTTATTACACACCAAAAAACACTCTTCATTATCTATATATACATTATACAACAATGTGTTTTAAAAAAAAATAAAAAATACAATTTATCATTGTATTTTTTAATATCTTGTTACTCTTTTCATAAATTCTCTACTTTTCAAATAAAGACCTGTATATCTATCATAATAATCATCTAAAAAAAGATTTATTTCTTTTTTTATTTCATCAGAAACATCTAACTTAGTAATTCTACTTATATCAACATAATAATACATTCTAATCATTTTAATCACTTTAATATCAACTAATCTTTCATCAGTTAAACAACTTCCACATACTAATCCACCACTTGAACTAGATAAAGTAACTATATCATCACTATTTCCACAAAAACTACATTGATCTAAGTTAGGACTTACTCCTAAAAAATCTAAATATTTTAATTCTAAAATATTAGTTAAAATCATAGGATCAAAATCTTCATTTATCTTATTTAAACAATTAGTAAGTAAATCAAATATACTATTATCCTCAGTTTCTCTTAATACTTGTTTAGTTAAATCTAAAAGATAAGTTGCATAACTAATTTTAGTTAAATCAGTCAAAATATTATTATAACTATTCTTAATATCTACTCCTATTAAAGTAGATAAGCCATTCTCTTTATAGTAAATATGAAAAGTACCATATATCATCTTACGACTTACTCCACGTAATTTACTCTTCATATTACGAGAACCTTTACTCATAACTCCAATTAATCCTAAATCTTTTGTTAAAACATTAAGTATTTTAGATGATTCAGAATAATTAGTTTCACTTAATACTATTCCATCAATATCAATTATCTTCATCTAAATCAAGTCCTAATTCTTTTAAATATTTAGTCTCATCTCTCCAATTTTTAAGTGTCTTAACATAAGTCTCTAAATATACTTTCTTACCTAAGAATTTTTCCATATCTCTTCTAGCTTCAATACCTACTTCTTTTAACATAGAACCATTCTTACCAATAATAATCTTCTTTAAATTATCTCGTTCTACTACAATTAAAACTTTAATATCTACACTATTTCCATTATCAACATATTCTTCACAATAGCATGATACTGTATGTGGTATTTCATCATGAGTAAGAAGTAATATTTTTTCTCTTACATATTCAGCCATCATAAATCTTAGACTTACATTAGTCATCTCATCATCATCAAATACTTTTTCACTTTCAGGTAAATATTTCTTAATACTTTTAATTAAATCATATAAGTTATTCTTACCTGCACTTATCGGTATTATTTCAGCAAAATCATATTCTTCTTTAATTTTATCTATTTCTTTTAATAAGACTTCTTTATCTTTAATTAAATCTATTTTATTTAATAATACAATAATAGGAATATCTTTATCTTTAATACGATCAAGTATAAAGATATCTCCTTTTCCAAATCCACTTTTAGCATCAATCATAAATAGTATTACATCAACATCATCAAAATTATTATAACTTTTTCTATTCATAATCTTTTCTAATTGATTATGTGGTTTATGAACACCAGGAGTATCTATAAAGATTATTTGAGAATCTTCATCATTATAAATACCATTAATAATATTTCTAGTAGTACCTGAAACATTAGAAGTTATAGCTAATTTTTCACCTATTAAATCATTTAATAAAGTTGATTTACCAACATTAGGTCTACCTACTATACTTACATATCCACATTTCATTTTAAGTCTTCCTCACTAAATGGATAAGGACATAATTCATCTATTGTATATTCAACAAATTCTCCTGAAGTACCATAACATCTTATAACATCTTCTTTTTCAAAGAATTCTAACATTACTTGTCTACATGCAAAACATGGTGTAGCAGGTTTTTCATCAGCTGTCATAACATTTATTTCTTTAAACTCACCTTTTTTATATCCAGCACAAACAGCTGCATGAATAGCGTTTCTCTCAGCACAAATAGAAGTACCATTAGCATTTTCTACATTTACTCCAGCAAATTCATGTCCATCAGCAGTAACTACAATAGCACTTACTGGATAATTAAAATATGGACTATAACTATTCTTATGTAATTCTAATAATCTTTCTTTCATACTAACCTCCTATTACCATCATAATCTTAGGTAAAAAGATAACTAATCCACCAATCAAAGCAACTATACATAAAAATAGTGTTGCGGCAGAAGCAGTATCTTTAGCTATTCTAGCTAGTTCATGATAATCAGTTGTGATTAAATCTACAATAGCTTCTACCGCTGAATTAATCATTTCACAAGCAGCTATTGCTCCACAAATAAATATAATAAACAACCAGTCACTATGACTAATATTTAAATCTAATCCCATAATAACTACAATAACAGTACAAATAGCTATTATTATCATATTATGTTCATATTTAAAACAATAAACAATTCCTGATAGAGCATGTTTAAAACTCTTCCAATATCTTTCTAATACAGTACCTGCATCTTTATTTCTTTTTACTTCTCTTCTAAAAAACTTACCTAGTAACACCATAATCACCCAAAACCTTTTCTTGCTTAGCAAACATTATTTTTTCATCCTCTTTATTCATATGATCATATCCTAACAAATGATAAAAACCATGTATAGCCAAGAATAATAATTCTCTTCTTTCACTATGACCATATTCCTTAGCTTGAGACTTAACTTTATCAATAGAAATATAAATATCTCCAAGTACCCTTTCATCTCCAGGTAAAACTACACTATCTTCATCTTCTAAAGCAAATGTAATAACATCAGTCTCTCTATCTATATTTCTATAATCTCTATTTATTTTATGAATATATTCATTATCAACAATAATAATATTAAAACTAACATTCACAAGAGTCTCTTCTTTACAACCTAACTCAAGTACGGCAATTAGATCATCTTCATTAATGTTTTCATTAGTTTCATTAAATATCTCAATCTTATTCATAATCCTCCTACAATAATACTATTAATAAATATGTAATTCCTCCAAAGAATAATATCGTTACAATATTCAAGAACACTTCATTCTTAAGAGCCTTAGGTAATTTAGAATTAAAGTCATACATAATTCTATATACAAAATATCCTAATATACCTCCAATTACATTTAAAATAATATCATCAACATCAAATACTCTTCCGATATATAATTGAACAGTTTCAATACTAATACTACATACAATACATATAATTAAAGGTAAAATGACATCTTTACTTTTAATTAAATAACTAACAAAGAATCCAAATGGTAAAAATAATAAGATATTTCCAATTATATTCTTAAAGAATAAAGCCGATCCAAAATCATACCTCATTATCTCTTTAAATGGCACAAAATTATTAGTAGACCATGAAACAGTATCTTGAACAGTTACTATTTGGAATAAGCATAATATATAAACAATAAATGTTAACATAAATATTTCTCTATATAAAACAATATGTTCTTTATTCTTTAATAAATATATTAATCTTATTGTAACCAACACAATAACAGTAACAAAAACCATAGGTAAAGTACTGTTTATAATATCGTGAATTGTATTAGAAAAATATTGATTCATTACACTTTCTCCTATCACTTATATTTTACTCTAAAAGTGATATATTTTCAATCAAAGAAAAAGAACTATAGTTCAGATAACTTAGTTCTTATAATATTACTTACTTCTTTCATATCAGTTTTACCTTTAAGTTTAGCAGTAGCTTCTTTCATAATTGAACCCATATCTTTTTGACCAGTTGGTTTAACTTCATCAAATATTTCATCAATTATTTTCTTAACATCATCTAAACTTAATTGTTCTGGTAAATATGCTTTTAATATTTCTAATTCAGCTTCAGTAGCTTGAATTAAATCATCTCTATTTCCTTTTTTGAATTCTTCAATAGATTCTTTTCTCATTTTAACTTCTCTATTTACTACATCTAATAATAGATCATCATTAACTTCTCTTTTTTTATCGATTCTTTCTTTATCCATTGAAGCTTTAACCGCTCTAATAACAGCTAATTTTTCTTTATCTTTATTTTTCATAGCTTCAATCATATCTTTGTTTAATTTTTCTACCATAATCTCATCTCCATAAACATATTATATAAAAAAATAGATAATTCTTCAACTATCTATTTTCTATCAGCTTTTCTTTTTATATATGAGTAAACTATTCCAATTGCCCAACCAAATAATATGAAGAATGATGGTATTCCAATTTGAAATACTGGAATAATTACAGTTAACAACGAAGTGTTATTAGCATCACCTAATATAATATCAACAATAAATGAGATTACTGTTAATACAAAGAATGAGATAAACGCTAAAACAAAGCAAATTAACCATACCATACCAACATCTGCAGAACTAATTGGCTTTTCTTGTGCTTCTTTAGTAGTTCTTTCATATATCTTTTCTAAAGTTAATCTTGTTTCTCTATCATCAACCTTTATCTCAGGTGCTTTTTCATATCCTTCAAACCAACTACGATAAAAGTCTTTAATTCGATATTTAAGTGTCTTCTTAGGAGGTAGTGGTACTATATTTTCACTATCTACAAATGGTTCATATGAACCTGTATGTTCTTCTTCGTTAACTTCTACACTTTGATTAGGAAGTTCAGAAACATCTTGAATGCTTTCAGCGATAATAGTTGGTTCCATTATTAACTCAGGTTGTTCTTCTTTTTTCTCTTCTTCAGTAATATCTTTACTTGAAATAATTTGAGGTTCTTGAGCATCAACTTTATCTTTAACCAATTCATCCACAACAGATTGAACATCTAAACTGGATAAATCAATAGTTTCCTCAGTTTCGATTACAGGTTGTTTATTATCTTCAGTTACCTCTTCTTCCTCAGGTACATTTATTTTTTCAACTAAACCTTCTGGAAGTTCAACAAACGTTCCTTCACAATTAGTAACATCTAATTTTTCTTCATCTTCACTAATAGGCTCTTCATTTGGTTCTTCTTTTTTATCTATTTCTTTTTCTGCCAATTCAGAAACTTCATCTTCAATTTTTTCTTCTTGAGTCTCATCAAGTTTTTCTAATAATTGTTCATCCTCTTTCTTAGTCTCTTCTTCTTTTTTATTAGAATCCTTTTCTTCACGTTTTTCTTCTTCTATTTTTTCTTCTAAATTCTCCTCTTTTTTATCTTTTTCTTCTTTTTTTGTTTTTTTATCTTTTTCTTTTGAACTATCTTCTTTCTTATCTTTTTTAGTTGAAGGCTTTTTACTATCCTTTTTCTTTTTATCTTCTTTTTTGTTTTCTTTCTTGTCTTCTTTCTTATCATCAGAAGATTTCTTTTCATCTAAAACAGTAGAAGGTTTTACCTCTTCTACTACAGTATCAAAATCTAATACTTCAATTTCTTCCGTTGGTGACTGTAATTCTGCTTCACAAAAAGGACACACTAAAGCATTAGTATCAATTGTCTTTCCACACTTATCACACTTCAACTATGCCACCTCTATTATAAGTATATAATATTTTATAAAAAAATAAAACAATAAAATTGATAATTTTATAAAAAAAAAGACAGAGTATTAATCTCTGTCTCTATTATTTGCTCTATTACGTCTAGCAGCATTCTTTTTACCTTCTTTTTCTGCTGCTCTACGTCTAACTCCAGGTTTATCATAACCTTCACGCTTTTTAGACTCTTGAGGGATACCGTCCTTGTTAACTTTAGCCTTAAATTTCTTTAATGCTTGATCAAGATTTCCTCTTACTACAACCTTAGTAGCCATATTTATCCCTCCCTTCGTCACTTAACTAAGTAAAAGTATAGCAAATATTTATTTAAAATTCAACTTTTTTCTTTATTTTTAAAGATAAAAGTCCTTTATTTACTATTTAGTTGGACACAAATCTTTATCATTAAATCTTCTAAATGCAGATCCCACGCCACTACCTACATCATATAAAAATTTAATAATAGAGGTTAATGCATTTATGACCGAAGAAGAAATTGTTCCACCACCTCCTACTATTCTTTCTAATTCTTCGTCTTTAATTTGCTTTAACATTGCACACCTCCGGATTAGTATACCCCTTTATCACACCAGCCAAGAATGTTAATACAGATGTAACAAGTATTCCTATACCAATACCTGCAGTAACACTCATTCCTCCCTCAATTTTATTCAATTCATATTCATTTAATTCTTTCATTTTTCCTCCTTTCATTTTCATATTAAAATAATGATAAAAATAAAACAAATCATCAAAATATAAAAATACCAGATAATTTATAAGTGAAATTAATAATTCAATAATAAATATTTATAATTCAAGGCTTAAATGAACTAAAATATTTAATTTAATACTTTTGAATTATCTTTGAAATTCTTTGACTTTTTACAGTTAATATGTTATAATATGTGGACTAAATGGGGGTTATAGAAATGAAAGAGGCATTAGAAATAATTAAAAATTCTATTATTAATAAAAAGACCATAAGTTCTAATGAAATTGAAGAGATAATGAAAAAAAATTCATTAACTAATGAAGAAATAGTAGATTTATGGAAAATTATTAAAGCTAACAAAATAGAAGTAAAAACAAATGATGTAAATGATGATGATGATAGTTTTAAAGATATAATCAAAGAAAATGAAATCGACATTAACCTAGATAGTATTGAAGATACAACTGAAGAAGATTTAAAAGAACTAGAAAGAATATGCACTCAAGATGTAATGTCATCACATAATTCGGCCTTGAGACAATATATGAATGAAATACGTAATCATAAATTATTAACCTTAGAAGAAGAACAAGAATTAGGAAGAAGAATTAGAACCGGTGACATAGAAGCTAAAAAAGAATTAACAGAATCAAATCTAAGACTTGTAGTTTCACTTGCCTCAAAATATGCTGATAAAGGTGTTGATTTATTAGATTTAATTCAAGAAGGAAATATTGGATTAATGAAAGCAGTTGAAAAATATGATCCTGATTTTGGTTATAAATTTTCTACATATGCTACTTGGTGGATTAGACAATCACTTCGTCTATGTGTAAACGATAATTCTAATTCAATAAGATTACCTATTCATGTATCTGAACTTATCAATAAAATTACATATTTTGAACAAGATTATTATAATACTCATAAAGGTGAATACCCAGAAATTGAAGAAACAGCTAAATATGTATTAACAGATAGACAAAACTATCTTGAAAAAGTTAAATCTATGAATAGAAATCAAATAAATACTTTTTTAACTAGAAACAACTTAAAACCATTAAAAAATAATCAAGAAATAAATTATGAAGAATTAGCTAAAGTTTATTACAATATTCAATTAGATATGGATATTAAAAAAGTAAAAGAATTAAAAAGAAAAGCTGTCGAATTAGATACAACATCATTAGATGTACCAATTGGAGAAGACAAAGAAGACTTAATGATAGACATGATTAAAGATAATTCTTATAATGAAGATAGTGCTATTTCTAATCTTATTAGACGAGATATAGTTAGAATAATTGAAGAAAGTAGTCTAGATAAGAAAACAAAAGATGTTATATATAGAAGAAACGGTTTTTTTGATGATAGAACCCAAACTTTAGATGAAATTGCCAAAGATTATGGAGTTACAAAAGAAAGAATTAGACAAATTGAAGCTAAAGGTTATAGAATACTTAGACATAAATCTAATAGAGATAAATTTAAAACTCTAAGATAATAATCACACATAAAAGTGTGATTTTTTTACAAAAAAAGATGGACGTTATCCATCTATTATTATTGATTAGCTTCTACAGTTTGAGAAGTACTAGTTTCATTTTTATTCTTCTTTGACTTAATAAATAATACCACAATAGCGATAACCGCTAATATCGCAATTATACTTGCAACCGGTCTATAAGCAATCCAAGCAACAGCAATAACAATTACAGCTAAAGCAAATCCTACCACAAAAGCAAATAAACCAGATACAGTTCCAACTATACTTCCTAAAATAGGTATACGATCTGTAATAAATCTTAATGGTGCAAAGATAGAAGCAAATGCACATATTAATAAAACTAATCCAACTAATCTTAATAACCAAGTTATCATCTTATTATTATCAACAAGTTTTTTAAACATTTCATCACCTGTATGTACTCCAGCCATTGAATACATTACAGTTTTTCCACTTTTACCAACAAACTTAGTAATATTATGATCACTTTGTACTCCAAGTAAAGACACATTCTCTTCATCTAAATATTTAAATGATACTTTAATATCTCCTATTTGTGGAGAAGATGGATCTTTTCCTTTATATAAAGTGTTTTCATATAATCTCATTGCATTATTATTGGCATCTTTTTGTTCTAAAGTAATATCTTTATTAGCCCTTAAATATTCTAAGTTATCAGTAGTTAAATCATAATCACCTACTTTAGCATTTTTAGCATAAAATACTTCACTTTCAAATGGCATACTTGGATTATCATGATTAGCCTTAAAACCATTTGAACTAATATGAGAATCAGACCATTTCTTGCTATAAGAACAATTATTATCTTCATCACAATTCTCATCCCATTGATACATCTCAACATGTCTTGATAATACTGCAGTTGTAGCTGATATCTTAAACTTTTCATCAACTACTGATTCGTTAATCTCTAACTTTCCATTTGTTGCTATAACTTTGTTGTTATTTTTTTCATCATATTTTGCATCTTTTACTTCAACATATTCACTTTGAGCTTCTTTAATGGCACTAGCTGTTTTAACATAGTTTCCTTCATTCCACCATAATAATACTATTCCACCAATTAATAGTATTGGAAACATCACAAAAGAACCAGCACTACTTTTACTTTTTTTCATAAAATCCTCCTATTGATTTAATTATAAATCATTTTATTTGTAATTAAAATACTTTTTTATTAATGACTTTATTATCAATAAAACCAGACAAAAACTTTAATAATAATAAGAACAACCCAATTAAACTAACAAAGTTTCCTTCTTTAAACCAAGGAGATTCATAAGTTATTTTAATATCATTCATATTTTCATTTAACTTAAATCCTATAAATGATCTATTCACTTTGATAATATCTACTCTATTACCATTAATATACGCTTTAAATCCTTCATTATATGGTATTGTAGTAACTAAGTATTTATCATTTCTTTTATTATTATAACTTCCAGTAATAACA
>JAEEGL010113246.1_pt1 | contig 10277 bp, 6 predicted proteins | sample 9134231 | NCBI WGS metagenome assembly JAEEGL01 (sample SAMN16246548, study PRJNA631951) | gut metagenome | biome: gut microbiome; feature: rumen; material: fiber-attached | host: Bos | place: Iran: Karaj | collected 2018-10
AAAGATAATCCCAACATGGTGAGTATATTTATCCTGGCAGATTATGAAGCAAAGGTTACAAGAACCATGGAAAGAGAGAATATCACCAGGGAACATGCGGAGAAGCTGATTGCTTTCCACAACAGGAAGAGAAAGGCTTACCATAACCATTACTGCAAGGGAAAGTGGGGAGATTCCAGAAACTATGAGCTCTCCATAAATAGTAGCAGAATTGGTCTTGATGAGACAACCAGGGTGATTATAGAGTATATTGATGCGAGATATCACGGAGATAAATTTTAAGGTGCAGTATGCTCCAGAAAGTTCAATCGGAATATAAAAGGTCTAATGGAGCATTACGTATCGCGCAGTGGGACTGTCAATTTTTCTGAGGTTTTCGAAGGTCTTTTCGAGGACCTCTTTTTCTATGTCCTCCAAAAGTTTAAACTGGTCCTGATAATGGAGGTAGAACGTTGATCTCCCAAATCTAAAAAAACTGTTAACTTCGTACACTTTTAAAAAATATGTATTGTTTACGATGTTTTAAAGAATATTGCAAGTTGTAAATAATACACGATGTCTATATCATGCATACAGTGACTTGTTATTGCAAATGGAGATTTTTTGGAGGTTGTAAATGAAGGAACGAATGATAGGTTTTCTTGATAGGTTAAAGAAAATGAAGACAGGCCATAAGGTAGGCCTTGCAATACTTCTGATAGTTATATGTGTTGTGCTTAAAGTTCTTACTGCTCAATTCTTATACACAGAAATCGGATACGCAGCGGCTGATAATAGTGAGAATTTCAGAATGGCGCTATCGGTCAGCCCGTTTACAGCAAGGGCTTTTGACGAAGGATACACCTATGAGTATGAAGGCAGGCAGATAAGCTCCATAGAAGAACTGGAGCAGTTATATATAGATAAAGGCGCTACAGAAATGTATGTGCGCATAGCCACAAAGAGGCACATAACTGATGAGGATGTGACTGATGGAGAGGTTGATACCAATGCCAACGTTCATACTTTTGATCAGGCCATAGAGCTTTGCAAGCTGGCAGCCAAATTAAATATCCCTATTAATCCTGAGGTAATGTGTGCTTACACCTATATGGATATGGAAAAGCAGCAGGCGCCAAAGTTTGATGAGTATCCCGAGCTTTTTGCTCTTCAAAATGGGAAGGACTGGTCTGAGCTTTCGCTGGATGAGATAAATATTCTGCTTAAGGCATATGGCAGGTTCCTGGCAAAAGAGATATTGAATACCGGATGCACAGTGGAGAACTGGAATCTTGGAAATGAAGCTAACTTTGGATTTGCAGGAGTCAGCCTTGGGCTTAAGACAGCAGTAAATGAAAAGCTTGCCGGAGTTCCGGATTTTATGAGATATCTACTCCCACTGTTTAATCCCGGATGGTTAGAGAAGAATATCTGGAGATACAATGCAAGCGAGTTTGCGGCTGTAAAAGAGGGAATCCTGGAAGCATACGAAGAACTCGGAATTGACTCCTCCAATGTTAAGTTTTCAACTCATATTGCAACTGTGGTTATGACTCCTAATTCCTGTGCAAGATATTTTAACTGCCTTGCAAAGAATGGATATTCCGTGGATGTTGCGGGGATCAGCTATTATCCTAGTGCTCCATCCATGTATGCAGATTCCACGATTCTGTTTAAAAAGACTGTTATGGCCATAAACAAAAAGTGCCATGTACCCGTGTTTATCGGAGAGTTTGCATATCCTTCAGGAGAGATGTCCGGGGCTTTTGCCGGATGGAACAAGGCTACAAAGGGATATGCAAATACTGAAGATGGACAGGCAGCCATTTATAAAGATGTCATCGATTGGGGTAAAACACATGGAGTTGCAGGCATCCGTTACTGGGCTGCCGACTATGAAGACTGGGGAACAATGGGATTGTTTAATTTTGTGAATAAGCATGGAGTACCTAAGAAAAGCCTGCTTATGAATATTGATTAAAGGAGATAAGTAGATGAAAGTATTTATGATTGGTGGAACAGGACTGCTCGGAAGTGAAGCAGCCAAAGTGCTTATTGAGAGGGGACATGAAGTGACATCTGTTGCGTTACCTCCGCTTCATGAAGAAAAAGAGCTTCGTGAGTATCCCAAGATGGTCTCAGAACTGGATATTTAACTGTTTCTGAACTCCTTTGGAGTCATTCCATATTTCTTCTTAAATACATTTTGAAAATAACTCTGTGTAGAGAAGCAAAGATACTCACTTATCTCGCTGATGCTTTTATCAGTGAATTTAAGGAGACTCTTTGCTTCTTCCAGTTTTCTGCGCATTATATAACTACTTATGTTAAAGCCCAGTTCTCTTTTGAATTTTCGTGAAAGAGTGCTTCGGTCTATCCCAAGGTATGCGGCAACATCTTCTACTGAAATATTCTGATTGACGTGGTTTGCTATGTACTGGATAGCCATATATATGTCCGTCTCCATTCCCTGAGGAATTTTGGATTCGGCTACACGCTTGGTAAAGTCCATAACTGCCGTAGCATTAAGAAGAGTAACTGAAGAAGCGTCTGGCATACGTTCAGCCTCCTGAATATACATATCTGACAGTTGGTAGGCTGTTTCGATGTCAAGTCCACCTGAGATGGAGTGCCTGGTTACCAGGGCCATTGAAGCGATGAATATGTTTTTTGCCTGACGAAGTGAATCCGGAGCAACTTTTCCTTCATTTATTCTGGGGATATTTTTGATCATGGCTTCAAGACCGGCAATATCACCGCGTTCCACGTAGCCATAGTATTCCTGTTCAAAGAAATATGTATCATGAAAGTTCTCAGTTTCTTTTCGCTCATACAGGGTGTTAGAATGGCTTTCTCCTACCTCCGACTCCTTTTCTCTGTCAAAGAGGTTAAAAGTCTCATAAATGTCTACGTAGTTACCGGTGAGTTCTTTATTGATCATGGCAAGAATATTCAAGAACTGTATGATTGAAAACTCCGGAGTCTGAACAAAAAACTCTCTGATCTTGTCTTTGTTTTCAATAGAAACACCATATTTTAGGATGATAGCGTCTATGAATTCATCAGTCACAGCCATACTGCTAACGGGACCCACAACAACAGCTTCATTGCTAAGATCGCTCCTTACATAGCCAATTTGAAGCCCTTCTTCAGTCTGGTAATGGTATAGGCTGGTTGAGGACTTGCCAAGTATTACGCTGATAGCAGAAGCCAGTTCAGTTGGCATATCTATTACCGGGAAAGAAAGAAGGCATACACTGTCTTTGTAGTAGTGGATTGGAACATAGGTGGCATTATAGATGTAGCTTAAAGCCTGAAAAAATGCATTTTCCATAGGGAACCTCAAATGGTCACAAAATTACAATAATGCGTCATGCTATTACAATAATGATAAGCGGGCTCCTGATAGACTGTCAATAGAAAGAGAAATATGGCAAATAGCAAAAGCCGTGACAATAATCAGGAGGTTATTATGGGAAGAAAAAAAGAACTTGGCGTGGATTCAATGGGAATCCAGAAGACCATGAGGTTTGGAGATTTTTTGGGAGATGGAATTGGGCAGATACCGCTTAATGCACTAAGCAGTCTGGTAGGACAATTGACCTACTTCTATACAGAAAAGGTCGGACTGGCTGCAGCATCTGTTGCTACAATGCTGATCATAGCCAAGATACTTGACGCTTTTACAGATCTTATCATGGGTAAGATCATGGATTCAGTTCATTTTAAGGATGGTAAGGCAAGACCGTGGTTTAAGATAATGGCAATACCGGTTGCAGCGATCATGGTACTGCTTTTCACAGTTCCTGCAGGAGCTGCTTCGGGGCTTCAGATGGGATATGTTCTTATTACTAACATACTTTGCACTGCTGTGGTTTATACTGCTGTTGCCATACCTTATGGTGCTATGATGGCCATGAGGACAAACAGTGTTGAAGAACGAGGCAAAATGGGTATCTTCCGTGCAGTATTCGGATATGCAATCGGTATGATCATAGCGATCGGTCTTATACCTATTACAAACGCCTTGGGGGGGAATCAGGCAGCGTGGATAAAGGTGGCAGTCATCATGGCAGCTATCTCAGCGTTTAGCATGATCGTTCTTTACAGAAGCTCAAAGGAAAATGGCTCAGGAGAAAAGAAGTCAGTGGATGAGCTGGAGGAAGAGAAGATGTCTTTTGCCCAGGAAATAGGTCTTTTGTTCAAAAATAAATACTGGGTTCTGATGCTCGTTGCAAATCTTTTTATGAACATTTCTTATGGACTGTCCAGCTCAGGCGGAGCATATTATGCAAAATATATCCTCGGAAATGACAACATTGTGGCACTTCTTGGTGCCGTTGGACTTATCCCGACTTTCCTTGGATTCATATTAGTTGGTCCGCTGACAAAGAAATTCGGAATGGCAAAAACATGTCTTATCGGCTGTGTTATTGGAATAGTTGGCTGCATCGCCCGTGTATTTACTCCTTACAGCCTTGTTTCATGTCTTGTCGGAGGAAGCATGGCAACCTTTGCCAATATTCCGATCATGTGTCTTATGGGTGCAATGGTAAATAACTGTGTTGAGTACAATGACTGGAAGTTTGGAAAGAGAATGATCGGAATGAGTAACTCAGCAAGTTCTTTCGGATCAAAGATTGGTTCCGGAATCGGAGGATCACTTATTGGATGGATCCTTGGCGCATGTGGATTTATTTCCGGCGCAGCTGTTGCTGAGCAGCCAGCTGCAGTAAATGGCGGAATCTTTGCATTTTCAATCTATGTTCCACTGTTTTTGCTTGTTGTTATGGCAGTGATCTTTAGCCGTTACGACCTGGAGAAGATTTATGGCAAGATCATGAGTGAGCTTAATGAGAGAAATAAGGAAGGAAAATGATAATGAAAGCTGTCAGACTAAGGTGCGAATATTTAACTGATCCAATAGGAATAGATATAGTAAGACCCAGACTTTCATGGAACTGTGAAGGCGGCAAAAAGCAGAGCGCATATCAGATCATTGCGAAAATGGAAGGCAAAAACGTCTGGGATTCCGGGAAAGTGAACTCAGACCAGATGCACCTTGTGATCTGGGGCGGAGAAACACTTGGAAGTCGTGACAGGATTGAATGGACAGTAAAACTCTGGGACGAAAATGATATTGAGGGTGAAGAGAGTGATACTGCCTCTTTTGAGCTGGGTCTTTTAAATAACGATGACTGGAAGGCAAGATGGATCACCGGAAATTATAAGGTAAACAAGAAGAACAGATACCCTGTTGACTGCTTCAGAAAAAGATTCTGGACCGGGGAAAAGAAAGTTAAAACAGCAAGAGCATATATGACTGCCTGTGGGATATATGAAGGAAGCATCAACGGAGACAGAATAGGTGAGTTCTGTCTGGCACCCGGGATTACTGATTACCGCAAAAGAGTCCAGTATCAGACTGCTGATATTACAGATAAGATCATCCAGGGGAAGAATGAAGTCTTTTTCATGCTGGCTGACGGATGGTACAGGGGCTCGGTCGGTGCCTGGGGAATGAAGAATTATTATGGCAGCGAAACGAAGCTCCTTGCCCAGATTGAGATCACATATGAGGATGGAGAGGTTCAGGTAATCTGCACTGATGAGTTTTTTGAGTGGACAAATGAAGGGCCAATCCGCTTTGCAGATAACAAGGATGGAGAAAACTACGATGCCAGAAGAGAAGATTTTGATAAGGCAAAGTGGTGGACTGCTAAGGAAACAAACCACAATGTAATACCAACAGCATCCAACAATTTTGCGCTTAAAGAGCAGGAGAGGTTATCTGTTAAGAATGTGATCAGGACGCCTCAGGGGAAAACAATCTTTGACTTTGGCCAGAATATTGCAGGTTACGTGGAATTTGACGTTGTAGCCGGTGAAGGGCAGCGTGTTTTCCTTCACTTTGGAGAAAAGCTGGACGAGGCTGGAGAATTTACTCAGCACAATATTCAGTGTGTTAGAAAGAACCTCATCACACCACTTCAGCAGATAAAATACATATGTAAGGATGGACAGAACCACTATAAGACAAGATTCGCCATATTTGGCTTTCAGTATGTACTGGTGGAATCTGATGTTCATATGGATCCGGAGAATATGACTGCTATTGCGGTTTATTCTGATTTTGAAACGACCTTTAAGTTTGACAGTTCAAACAGGCTTCTGAATCAGTTTGTGCAGAATACACTCTGGTCGCTTAAGAACAATTCCGCAGATCTTCCGACGGACTGCCCGACAAGAGAACGTCATGGCTGGAGCGGAGATGCCCAGATATTTATTGGCACTGCAGGTTATATGGTAAATTACGCTCCTTTTGCCATGAAATATGAAACAGATCTCTGCGATTGGCAGACTAAAGACGGGTGCTTTCCTCAGATTGCACCGGAGGGTGGCACTGACTCATATATGCGTGGAATGAACGGATCATCGGGATGGTCAGATGCAGGAGTAATCATTCCTTATCGCCTTTGGAAACAGAACGGGGATATCAGGATCATTGAACAATATTATGATTCAATGAAAAAGTACGCCGGATATGTTATGGAACGCGCGGGAAAAGAGAGTCTGTTAAATTCAGAGAAGCATTCAGTAAAAGGAAAAGATAAAAAGTATATTTACAACAACGGCCAGCACTATGGCGAGTGGGCAGAACCTTCAGATGTCCATGCCATGAGTTTTAAGGATTTCATAAAGTCACAGCCGGAGGTTTCAACAGCTTACTTGAGCTATGTCATGACTCTTATGGTTGAGATTGCCGGTGCCCTTGGAAAAACAGAAGACATAAATCTTTACAAAGAGTATGCGGAAGGTGCAAAACGTGCCTACCAAAAGCTCGTTGAGGATCCAAAGTACTCTCTCGACACGGACAGACAGGCAAAACTCGTAAGACCTTTGTACTTTGGTATGCTTAATGAAAAACAGACTGAATATGCGAAAAAGAGACTGATAAAGGCTCTGGAAAACTATAAATGGAGAGTAGGAACAGGCTTTTTATCAACACCTCTTTTACCATATGTTCTTCAAGATATTGATATCGAATATGCTTATAAGCTTCTGGAGAATGAGGAAAAGCCCGGATGGCTTTCAATGCCGAAATCCGGAGCGACAACAATATGGGAAGACTGGGATGGACCGGATTCGAATAATGGAAAAGGCGGCGGAATCGCATCTTTGAACCACTACTCCAAGGGTGCTGTATGTCAGTGGATATTTGAGGCGATGTGTGGAATCAGGGTGGTTGGAGAAAATCATTTTATCATTGCACCTCACCCCGGCGGACACTTTGATTTTGCAGAGTTTTCATATGACAGCGTATATGGAACAGTTTTCTGTAGATGGGATAAAAAAGATGATGGTGAGTACAGTTATCACATTGAAGTCCCGGCAAACACGGATGCAATGGTAATACTTCCGGGGAAAGAGGGATTGGAAGTAGGACCAGGTAAAGCAGATTTTTAATGAAACACTAACAATAATAGGAGAAGAGATATGCAAAAGTATGAAAAAGAACACCGCGCTTTAGTGCTTAAAAATGCAGCTGAGTGTACCGTTCTGTTAAAAACTGATGGAAAATTTCCCCTTGATAAACCATGTAAACTTGCAGCTTATGGCGCTGGCATGAGATATACAGTCATGGGCGGAACGGGATCCGGAGAAGTTAATACAAGGTTTGCATATACCATCGAGCAGGGACTGGAAAAAGCAGGTTTTGCGATAACAACGAAAAAGTGGCTGGATGAATATGATCAGGTCAGGAAAGAAGCCAGAAAGGTATTCTATCAGAACGTCAAAAAAGAAGCTAAGGAAAAGCATGAGAACGTGATCATGTATGCCATGGGAAAGGAAATGACAGAACCCTGGCAAAGTATCCACATTGAGAAGACTGGTGACACAGCCATTTATGTTCTTTCCCGTAATTCCGGGGAGGGAAGCGACAGAGGGGCGGTAGAAGGAGATGTAAAGCTTGCAGCATCTGAAGTCAGAGACATTTTAGCACTTAACAAAATGTATGAGCGTTTCATGCTGGTGCTTAATGTAGGCGGAGTGGTCGATCTTTCTCCTGTAATGGAAGTTGGAAATATCCTTCTTTTATCTCAGCTTGGAACAGACTGCGGAAGAGCTCTTGCAGATATCCTCATTGGGAAGCAGAATCCTTCTGGAAAACTTACCACAACCTGGGCTTCTTATGAAGACTACTGTCACGAAGGTACTTTTGGCGACTGGAATGACACAGAGTACAGAGAGGGAATATATGTAGGGTACAGGTATTTTGATACTGCATGCAAAAAGCCTTTATTCTCATTTGGGTATGGATTGTCTTACACCAGTTTTGAGCAGAAGCTGGTATCAGTAAGCGCATCCGGTGATCTGATAACCGTAATAGTAAATGTAAAAAATGACGGAGATTATGCCGGGAAAGAAGTTGTGGAGGTTTATGTATCCCTGCCTCAGGGAAGACTTAGTAAAGCCTATCAGGAGCTTGCCGGTTTTGCTAAGACATCTATGCTTAAACCAGGATGTGAAGAGCGGATAGAGATTATGTTCAGACTATCAGACCTTTCATCCTATGATGAGGACAGTGAATCCTATATCCTTGAAAAAGGCAATTATGTGATTAGGTGCGGAAACAGCTCTGACAATACGGAGATTGTTGCTGTGGCAATGCTTGATGAAGAAGTAGTTGTCAGAAAGGCAAGAAACTGCCTGGGGAATCCAGGCTTTTCGGACATTATGATGGAAAGGCGCTCAAATGAGAGCGTTTCCGAAAATGTGCAGAAGTTGGTAATCTCTGCTAAAGACATTATCAGTGCAGAGCCTTTATATGATGCTGAGGAAGATGTTGATGAAAGAGCGGAAACTTTAACGGATGAGGAGCTTGCTTACCTGGCGATTGGCAGCTTTAACGAAAACCAGAAAGGGCTAAGTGTCATCGGAAATGCAGCGACTCACGTTGCCGGGGCCGCAGGTGAGACGACATCAAAACTTGCAGCAAGAGGAATTAAACCTCTTATTATGGCTGATGGTCCTGCAGGACTTCGCCTTTCCAAGAAATACTATGAGGATGAAAATGGAGCTCATGATGCCAGCGGAGCAGGGATGATCCCGGAGAGTATGCTGGAGGTCATGAATCCTTTGGTCAAATTCATAGCCTTAAAGCTTACCGGAGGGAAAAAGGCACCTAAAGAAGCAGTAATAAAGGAACACTATGCTACCAGGATTCCGATAGGGACAGCGATTGCACAGAGTTTTAACACAGACCTTGCTTATTGCTTTGGAGATATGGTAGGAAGTGAGATGGAGATGATGGGAATCAATCTCTGGCTTGCTCCTGCACTTAATATTCATAGGAGCATACTATGCGGAAGAAATTTTGAATATTACTCTGAAGATCCATTGGTTTCCGGCCTCATTGCGGCGGCGGTGACCCAAGGTGTTCAGAAGCATAAAGGCTGTGGGACTACCATTAAACACTATGCTGCAAACAATGCAGAGACAAACCGTTATTGCAATAACAGCCATGTAAGTGAACGTGCCATGCGTGAGATATATCTACGCGGATTTGAAATCTGTGTAAGGAACTCACAGCCAAAAGCTGTGATGACAAGTTACAACCTGCTTAACGGAACGCATACCTCTGAGCACAGAGGTCTGATACAGGATATCCTTAGATCAGAATTTGGGTTTAAAGGAATCGTCATGACTGATTGGGTTATGTCTGTTATGGACAGCAAAAGATCCATTTACAGGAATGCGCTTTCAAATGAAGTGGCGGGCGCAGGTGGAGATCTGTTTATGCCCGGGTGTAAAAAAGATTATGAAAACGTACTTTCTGCTATCAATGAAGGAAAACTCTCCAGGAGACAGTTGGAGATCAACGCATCACGTGTTATCAGAACGATAGATGAAATGCTTATATCTTGACGTTTAGGAGTACAGTATCGATATGAATATATCTAAGCTAACTTAATATTATGCTAATACGCGGCGGCTATGAGAGAAATCTTGTAGGCGCCTTTTTTACAGGGAAGACCTTGACGGCTAATTGTAATTAGCTTATAATTTGGCTAAATGAAATTAGCCAAGACAAAAGGTGGGATAATGAATACGAAACAACGGATTCTTGATGAAGCACTAACACTTTTCTCGGAAAAAGGGTATGCTAATGTTTTTGTAAGCGATATTGCAGAAAAAGTCGGGATAAAAGCCCCTTCGCTGTATAAGCATTACAAAAATAAGCAGGCGATCTTTGATGCGATAATCGATGAGATGAACCACAGATTTGAACAGCA
>JAEEGL010369902.1_pt1 | contig 10277 bp, 7 predicted proteins | sample 9134231 | NCBI WGS metagenome assembly JAEEGL01 (sample SAMN16246548, study PRJNA631951) | gut metagenome | biome: gut microbiome; feature: rumen; material: fiber-attached | host: Bos | place: Iran: Karaj | collected 2018-10
ATACCAGGTTTTGCTGATAGCCGTCACAATGCCACGAAAGGGAACTACGAGCGCTCTTTTTAACTTGTTTTCGTTTATATTAGGATTTGGCATATGCGTTCACTATTTTTAAGTATATTCAAAACATTGTTTTATTCAAACATATGTTATATTCTTATCTCATGAAAAATGCGCTAAAAAAGTGGAAAGTATGGTTGTTCACAATCATTATGTCGGTAGCAGGAGTGGGTATTTCCTTAGCTGTTTTCTTCATAAATTTCGCTCTCCCACAATGCCCTGCAGTTGGATATCCAATTTTATTAGGATTATTCGCAGCAATCTATCTTTTAGTGGGATTCGTTTGGGGAGATTTGTATGTCGCGAACTGGCGCAGAAAGAATAAAAAATGGGATGATAAATTGCCTGAGGAAATCAGAGAAAAAGCCTGGACAAGACACTGGCCATTCTATCTCGCAGCGGCGACTGTATTTTTAGTCTTTATTTCATTTGAAATAGTTTATTGGGTAAGTGGGGGTTATCCACTCATTTCATAATCAAAAATATGTAATTAGAATGCGTCCGGAAACGGGCGCTTATTTATTATGTGCGCGAAAAAAATGTTTTGATTTTTTACGTGTATGAGCGTATAGTGGAAAACAATCATTATTAAAGCTAAAGAAAGGAAGGAAACAAAACATGAACAAAAAAGTTAGTACATTAATGATTCTCTCAATGTGTGCTTTCTTGGTGGCATGTGAAGGACAATACATTAAAGTTGAAGGTTCTCCTTATGAAGCCCTCAATGGTAGAGTCGCTAAAAAAACATATCAATCCTTAACAACTGTTGGTATTGGTAGTTTGAACTATTTACAAACATCCGCCGCTCAGAATGCTAATCACTTTGCGAACTTTGTCGATGGTTTGTTAACACATAATGATTTCGGTACACTCGAGTTGAATTTAGCGGAATCCGCATCTCACAACCCAACCTTTACTGAATTCACATTCGTGTTAAGAGATGATCCAAATATGGTTTGGTCTACATATAAGAACACACCATATAAATATAACGGCGAGGTCCAACGCATTAAAGCATCCGACTTTAAGAAAGCTGCACAAATCGTCTTAACATATCGTGGTGACGATAACACATCAGACACCATTTACTTGATGCACGACTTCATCAAAGGTGCCTACGAATATGAACTTTATACCATGATTGAATATGGTAAAGCTCAAGGTCAAGCCGAATACACAAATTTAAAGAAGGATTCTCAAATCGCTTCTTGGATTTGTAGAAAACTCAAGGAACTCGCTCCAACCATCTATGATATTGAATACGATGGTGGCGATAAGGAATTAAAAGCTGAAGATATTCCAAACGTCAAGAACGGTTCCCGTATTGGTGTTATTGCTGATGATGCAAAGCGCGAAATTAAATATGTCTTATTAAATTCCGCTATGTATTTCCCAACATTACTCACCTATTCCACATATTTACCAGTTAACGAACACTTCTATGATGAGAAGAAGAGTAACTTCGGTAACCCATCTAGAGACTCCATTCTCTACTGTGGTCCATATGTGTTGAATAAACTCAATGAAACAAACATCGTTTATAAGAGAAATAAATCTTATGCACAAAGAAAAGACGTTCTCGAAAACGGTTACAAAGCTGCAAGAATTGAAACAGTCAAATACAATATTGTTAAGACTGAAATCGACAACAGCTATATTAGAAACAAATTCGAATCTGGTAACATCGATGGATTCAGCTTATCCAAGAACGATAAAATCGGTTGGGAAAAATATGTTATTGGTCCAGATGCAGCAAATCCAGGCTCAATCGAAGAACCATATTCAGGTTTAGTCAACTCTCGTTGGTTAGACACAATTGGTAGCTGCTACGGTTCCAACCTCGTGCTAGACCGTACAAGAACACCAGCCGCTGCAAAGAGCTGGTCTACATACAGCACTGCTGACACAATTAAAAACACAGAAAGAGCTCTTAGATTACAAGACGTTAGACAAGCAATCCTTGGCTCTATCGACTATCACGAATACTACAAACGTTATTCTGATGGTATCGCAGATGATATCTTTGCTGTTCAACAACTCGTCCATACATACGTTCCACAAAAATTCGTTTACGATAACAATGGTAACGAATACACACAAGAATACTATGCTGGCGCGTTAGCAGAATACAAAGGCATCACAAAAGAAGAAGCGCAAGCTTTAATTAAACCTGGTCAATATGACACACGTCACTTAGAACAAGCGCAAGTTACAGCATTAGTTGAAAAAGCACAACAAGCAATCGCTGATTATAACGCCTCTTCATTCTCTGACACATATGGTCAAATCACATACCCAATTACAATTGAATACTACTCACCATGGGATTATGACCAAGAAACAAAAACATTTGATATTAGCTTAATCAACTCTTTAAATAAGAGATTGAATGGTATTTCTACAGTCGCAAAAGACTACACAAACTGTAACATCTTCAAAGTTGTTCCAACAAACAAGATTAAAGCACAAGAAGATGCAAACACAGCTTCCGGTAATAAGAGCGGCCACGCCCAATTCGACTTCTCAATCGTCCAATGGGGTTGGGGTGCTGACTACGGTGATCCATTAACATACATGAACACCTACACAAGAGGTGGCGACTGGACCAAGATCTTTGACTATGTCGGTTTCACAGGTGAAGATTCAACACGTAACATCAGATACAATGCTTCTAATCAGTTAGAAGAAGTTAAGTTACTCGAAGAATACGAATCATTCGTTAATCAAGGCAAAGCCCAAAACGAAAACTTAACAGCTCGTTTCACAGCATTCGCAAAGGCTGAAGTTAAATTAATTGAAGAATTAGCAATCTACAAACCACAAGTCAACTATGGTCAAGGTTGGTCATTATCAATTTCTAAGTCTGCTGGTTACGAAATGCCATCAGCAAACTACGGTTTGGCAAACGACAGATTAACTGGTATGTGGATCCTCAAAGAACCATTAACCAGAGATGAACGTGCTGCAATCCGTGCAGAATTTGAAGAAAGAAAAGCAGCGTGGGTTGAATCCCATGATGCATACAACATCTACGGTGATGAACGATAATCATCGTTTCAAACGAATTTAATTAATTAGGGCATGGGGAGATTTCTTTCTCCTCTGCCCTATTTACTTCATTTATAAGGAGGAAAATATGGCTACATTTATTATCGGTTACAGTGTGATATTCTTAGTTGTCGCGTTCGTCGTTTTCTCCGTGCTCGTCAAAAAGAAAATCCTCTTTGGTAATACAATTTCCATGCAGAGAATTTTCGCCAATCCTCTCCTTCATTATTCCATTAAAAGAGTATTTTCATCGCTTATTTCCATTGCGTTAGCGATGCTTGTTACATTCTTCTTAATTCGTATTGCTAAAGATGCTGACTCGACATGCGCAGAATTATTTAGCGATCCAAAGAAACCACAAGCTTTATTCGAAATGCAATGTCAAGCCTGGAAGGAAAGTATGGGTCTTAGCGGATCATATTTTGAACAATTATTAAGATTCTTCTATTCCGTTATTCCATTCCCAAAATTAATTTGTATGACTTCATTCGAAGATGTTGTTATTGATGGTGTTCCAACAGTTAGAGGTTTCTTAACCGACTGCAGAACCATTGTCTTCGACTTAGGTCGTATTTATAGAATTGATAACGTTTCTAATGGCACATTAGTCACTGACTATATGCTATCTAGAATGGGTATCTCATTTAGAATTGGCATATTCGCTGTTATTTTGGAACTTGCTTTAGGTTATCCATTCGGTATCTTAATGGCCAAGTACCAAAATGGCATTTTTGATAGAATCGGTAAAGGCTACATCATGATTATTGACGCAATTCCTGGTGTTGCTTATTACTATATTTGGATGGCGCTTTTATGTAATTTAATTAAGCTTCCATTCCAATACGATCCAGAAAACGTCTTATCTTACTTACCAGCCATTATCACAATGGGTGTTACTGGTATGTCTGGTATCGGTTTATGGGTCCGTCGTTACATGGTCGATGAATTTAATTCCGACTATGTCAAATTCGCTCGTAGTAAAGGTTTATCTGAAAACCGTATTATGAGCATTCACATTTTAAGAAACGCTGTCGTTCCATTAGTAAGAACATTCCCATCCGCGGTTATCGGTGCATTAATGGGTTCCTACTTTATTGAAAATATGTATGGTATCCCAGGTATTGGTAACGCCTTGATGGTGGCGCAAGGATCAAATAACGTTTGGTTAATCCAAGGTATTATTCTCTTCTCTGCGTTCCTATCAGTTATCTCTTACTTATTGGGTGATATTGTGACAGCTATTGTTGATCCTCGTATCAGCTTTACAGCATAGAAAGGAGAATAGTCATGAAAAAGAATAATAAAAATGAAGAACTCTTGTTCCAAACTATTAGTGACGATCCTCGTTTAGCTGATGCTGTCGAGGTCGAAAAAACCATCGATACCGACATTGAAAAATTATTTACAGTTGTCGGTACATCTGATGAAAAAATTGAGAAACTTGATTCCACACCATATTCATATTGGTCACTAACATTCAAATACTTATTCAAGAATCCATTAGTTATCATTTGCTTAGTGGTCTTAGCAATTTTAATCTTCTTTACCATCTTTGGTCCTTTGATGAGAAACTATCCAATCTTAGTCAAAGAAGGTGGCGGTTATGTCGATAGTGAATACCGTTGGAAAGAGATTATAGGCCCTAATGCTGAACACTGGTTTGGTGTCTTCTACCCAGCATCCAACGCCGTCTTTAGCGGCACAGATATGTGGTACATTGTTTGGAAAGGTAGTCAATTATCCTTAATCTTAGGTACAGTTGTTGCCTTAATCGACACAATTGTCGGTATTGTTATCGGTAGTTTATGGGGATATTTCAGATGGTTAGATCCAATCCTCATCGAATTCCGTAACTTTGTTAACAACATTCCTACATTGTTATTAGATATCTTATTGATGCAAATCTTACAACCATCCTTCTGGGTCTTGGTTTTCCTTCTCACTGCGTTAGGTTGGATTGGTTTAGCGGGCTTTATCCGTAACCAAATCATCATCATCCGTAACCGTGAGTACAACATTGCATCGCAAACGCTTGGTAGTTCTTCTGTGACGATGATTTCTCATAACTTATTACCATACTTGGTTTCCGTTATTATTACCGTCGTTTCCACAGCTATTCCAGAAGCAATTTCTAGCGAGGTTGGCCTAGCTTACTTCAATCTTTCCTTCCGCGCTACTAATAATGAAATTACACTCGGCCAGGTTTTAACCAGTGTTTGTCGTTCCCTTTCATGGATGCAATATCCATATCTATTATTGGGTCCGATGATGGTTATGGCCCCGTTAACGATTACGTTCTTTTATCTAGGACTGGCGCTGGCGGATGCTACTGACCCGAAATCACATCGTTAGGAGGTTTTAGGTATGTCTAAAGAAAAAGAAAACTTAAAAGAAACACCTGCAACCAACGAACCAGAAGTGGTTATCGATGTGAAAAACTTAAGCGTTGGTTTTACCGTTCGTGGTAAAAAGATTAATGTTATTCGTAACATTGACTTAAAAGTTTACCGCGGTGAAACACTCGCTATCGTTGGTGAATCTGGTTCTGGTAAATCAGTCACAACAAAAACATTTACAGGTATGCTTGAAAGCAATGGTTCTGTAACAAGCGGTTCCATTATGTTTGATGGCATGAACTTAGCAAAATTCAAAACCAATAAAGATTGGGAACCAATCCGTGGCAAAAGAATTGCGACTATCTTCCAAGATCCTATGACTTCTTTAAATCCTTTATTAACTATTGGATTCCAGATTAGTGAAGTCTTGCGTATCCATCATGGACTCAACAAAGAAGAAGCTAAAAAAGAAGCGATTAGATTGCTTAAGAAAGTTCGTATTCCAAATGCAGAAGCCCGTTATGATGATTACCCATTCCAATATTCCGGTGGTATGCGTCAAAGAGTCGTTATCGCTATCGCATTAGCGTGCCGTCCAGAAGTCTTAATCTGTGACGAACCAACAACTGCGTTAGACGTTACTGTTCAAGCACAAATTATCGCTCTTATTAAAGAGTTACAAGAAGAATACCATTGGACAACTATCTTCATTACACACGATTTAGGTGTCGTGGCTAATGTCGCTAATAGAATTGCCGTTATGTATGGTGGCCAAATTGTAGAATACGGTACTGTTGAAGACGTCTTTTATAATCCTGCACACCCATACACATGGGCATTATTATGCTCCTTACCACAACTCGGTAGTAAGGATGAACCATTGAGTTACATTAAAGGTAATCCACCTTCATTCTCTAGTGAGATTATCGGTGATGCATTTGCACCACGCAATGAATACGCAATGAATATTGACTTTGTTATGGAACCACCAATGTTCCAAATTTCTCCAACTCACTGGGCGAAGACATGGTTACTTGATCCTCGCGCACCAAAAGTGGAGAAACCAAAAGTCATTCAAGAGTTACACGAAAGAATGAAGCGTGCAGCTGAAGAATTAAAGAGACAGGAGGGTGCTGCAGATGAGTAAAGAAGAAAAGAAAATCGTAGAACAAGCTCCAGTCGAAGAAAAAGAACTCGATTTATTTGAACAAGGTAGAAAAGACCATCCAGAAGATGATGATATCATCGTCAAAATGAGAGATGTCCGTGTTGCCTTCAAAATCGGTTCTATTGAAAGAGTTATTATCAATCACCTTAACTTAGATATTAAACGTGGTGAAGTTTTAGGTTTAGTTGGTGAATCCGGTTCTGGTAAAACCACAATTGGCCGTGCTTTAATTCGTATTAACAAGGTTAGTGGTGGTGAAATTACATTTAATAACGTCAAGATTTCTGGAAAGATTCCAAGAAAGACTGAACGTTTATTAAAAACAAAAATGCAAATGATTTTCCAAGATCCAGGCGACTCATTAAATGATAGAGCTAATATTGACTATATCGTTTCTGAAGGCTTGAGAGCATTCAAACTCTATAAAGATGAAGAAGATCGTTTAAGCAAAGTTACAAAGATGATGCAGAGGGTTGGTTTAAGACCAGAATACTTATCCCGTTACCCACACGAATTCTCTGGCGGCCAAAGACAACGTATCGGCATTGCTAGATGTATGATTATGGATCCTGAGTTTGTCATCGCTGACGAACCAATTTCCGCATTAGACGTCTCTATCCGTGCGCAAGTATTAAACCTTATTAGAGAATTCCAACAAGAAAGAAAGATGACAGTTTTATTCATCGCTCACGACTTATCCGTCGTTAGATATATTTCTGATAGAATCGCTGTTATCTATGCTGGTCACATCGTGGAAATCGCAGAAGCTAATAGATTATTCGAAGCTCCTCTCCACCCATATACCAAATCCTTGTTATCCGCTGTTCCTTTCCCAGATCCAAAAGTCGAAAGAAAGAAAAAGATTATTACTTATAATCCAGCAGAACTCCATCATTATGTATTAAGTGATGCTCCAAAACTCGTGGAACTTGAACCAGGACACTTTGTCCGTTGCAATACTCCTGAGTTAGAGCAATACAAAAAAGAATTAGAAAGATTAGGAGGTAAAAAATAATGGCACGTGATATTTCCGAATTAGGTGCAGATGTATTTGATGATACCCCTAAACCTGCTCGTCGCATCAGCGCTAAGAAAAGAAACTACATTATCGGTTGTTCTATCGGTGGTGTCTTCTTGGTGGGCGTTGTAATCGCTGCGGTCGTTTTATGCAATACCGCCTTATCTGACTATTCTAACGTTACGAACGTTTCCTACTATTTCACCCAAAAATCTGTCTTAGAGGAAGGTGAAAAACCATATGCGGTTTTATATAAACTTGATGCGGATCATAAATTTGGTTCAACATTCAGAATCCCATCTCAAATCAAGGGTTATAAAGTTGTCGGTGTTGCTGATGAAGCATTCTTAGGCCATGACGAAATCAAAAAAGTTGTTATGCCTAATACAGTTAAGTGGATTGGCGACCGCGTCTTCGCAAAATGCACTAACTTATCTTCATTCTCTTGGTCCAAAAACTTACAAGACATCGGTGTTGATGCCTTTGAAGGAACCAAGTTCTATGAAAACTTATTAGCACAACCAAATTCATTCTATGATATCCCAAGTGGTATCTTAATCTATGCAGGTACGGATTATTTCAAACCAAACACTGCATTAATCTCTGATAACTTATCCGCTGAAAAACAAGATTTAATTAGAACAAAATACGGCGTCAGTGAATTTAGAAGATTCTCTGAACTTAACGTTAATAAGATTTGTGCCGGTGCGTTTAAGAACAATGACAAGATTGTTTATATCGATCTTCCTGATTCTATTAACGAAGTCGCTAAATGCACATTCGAAGATTGTTCTAACTTACGTGGCATCAATGGAGAGAATAGTAGCATCACCTATATTGGCGATTCTGCATTTGCCGGATGCTATAACTTAGTGGATATCGATATTCCAGAATCCGTTAAATATGTTGGAGACTTTGCTTTCTCACAAACTGGTGTAGTTGATAAAATTCCTGACTTATCTAAAGTCGAAGAATTAGGCGAATACCTCTTCTCAGGTTGTGAAGACTTAGTCAGCGCAGTTTATACCGCTAAAACAGTTCCAGCATATACATTTAGCGAATGCACAAGCCTCAGTTCTCTTGAGTGGGGTGAAGGCAATGCTAATGCTGATGAAGTTTCCTTTATTGGTATTGGTGCGTTCGAATCTACTGCATTTACTGAATTTACTTTCCCAAAATCAATTACCAGTGTGATGGATAAAGTCTTTAGAAACTGCGAATCTTTAGCAAAAGTTTCTTTATATGGTAATCCAAACCACAACCTCATCGAACCTGAAGAAGATGAAGATGACTCTTCATCCACAAAGGTCTACACATATATTGATGAAGATGGTAATGAACAAGAAGGTATTCTCATGGGCGTCCGTTCTATTAAAGCGAATGCCTTTGAAGGATGCACAAGTTTATCCACAATCAACTTATATGATGATACTGGTGCAGTTTATAAAGGTGAAAATAATGAATTTACCTTCCCATATTCTTTAATACACACCAATGAAAATACCACAATTGATGGTATTGATAACAAAGTGTTCGCTGGAACAAAACCAACCAAAGTTGTTGCTTCCCCTAACTTAAAGAATATTGGTTCTTACGCATTTATGGATGCTACATTATTAGAGCATTTTGAAATCGAACATTTCGATAAATCTCAATTAAATACTATTAATGACGGTGCATTCAAAAATTGTGAATCATTAACTGAACTCAGTTTACCAGGTGGTATTAAAAAAGTCGGTGCCTCCGTATTCATGGGTTGTCCAAGTTTAGTTTCTGTCAACCTTGGCGATACAGGCGCTACACAAATCGCTGGTGAATTATTCGCCGGTTGTCACTCATTAGAAAGCATTGTGATTCCTAATACCGCAACAAGTATTAAACCAAACGCTTTCTATCAAACCTATTCACTAAATTATGTGGTTGTTCCTTATTCCGTTTGTGAAATTCAAAACAGAGCCTTTAAAGAATGTCGCAACGTCGCTGGAGAAAAGATGAATGTCTATATCTCCCGTACAGTTGCTCAAGCTACTCAAGGAACCGGCAAAATTTCCTTTGGTGACTCTTGGAAGGATGGCACAGTTGAAGCCTACTTCTTATTAGGAGAAGGTGAAGAAAAACAAGAAGGTTACAATTACTGGCAGCTTAATGAAGTGACAGGCGAACCTGAAATCATCTAAAAACTAAGGCCGCTACAAATAGCGGTCTTTTTTAATGAATAAAAAACGGACGGTTAATTGCTCATCCGTTTTATTAATATTGCTTAAATCGCCTATTTTATATGTTTTCTTCTGTCTTTTCTTTCTTTCTTAGGAAGGATGAGACGAGGTTTTCTTTAGTAACACCTAAGAACACTAAGTAAACAATTGCATCGATAGCGACTATAGAAACCATTTGTAAGATAGCACTTACTGTATCTGAGAGATTCATATGCGCCCATAAGTTAGATAATGGGATGTTAAGTAATAATGAAATACCTAAGATGATAAGGTTGGCCACTAAGAGTTTGAGGGTATTCATATTGAAGATAGCTTCTTTGACCCATTTCCAAGTGAGAGACACTAAGAAGATGATCATTAATAAGTCTGTTGCCGCGGTACCGATAGCGACGCCCATTGCAGGAGACATCCAACTGACTTTCTCGGCAACAAAT
>JAEEGL011390440.1_pt1 | contig 10277 bp, 5 predicted proteins | sample 9134231 | NCBI WGS metagenome assembly JAEEGL01 (sample SAMN16246548, study PRJNA631951) | gut metagenome | biome: gut microbiome; feature: rumen; material: fiber-attached | host: Bos | place: Iran: Karaj | collected 2018-10
AGCCATTTCCGGGGTCGGGGTGATCTCGGTGGACTGCAGTCTCTCCAGATCGGTCATGCCGACAGCGCCGCCGGTGGAGGGCTGGATGATGACGTCCGGGCATACCTTGCGGATGGCGTCCACGCATTCCTGGAATCTGCCCTTGTCCTGGGTGGGAGTGCCGTCGTCCCATCTGACGTGCAGGTGGATGAGGGCTGCGCCGGCATCATAAGCAGACTTTGCTTCCCGGGCGATCTCCTCTACCGTATAAGGTACGGCAGGATTGTTCTCCTTGGTGACTTCCGCGCCGCAGATGCAGCAGGAGATGATCAGTTTGTCCATAGTTTTTTCTCCTTTTATATCATAGATAAATAATAAATTGACCATGCGCGGGACTGACCCGCTAAATTATATTTTATCACAGATCCCGGTGGATGACCATCACATGTTTGCCCAGCTCCCGGAAGTGATCCGCCACTTCGTTGACGCAGGCAACGCTTCTGTGCTGGCCGCCGGTGCAGCCGATGGCGATGACCAGGCTGTATTTCCCTTCCTTGATGTATCCCGGAATGATGTCCATGGCAAGCCCCACCACCCTGGCCACGAAGTCCTTGGCCAGCTCATTCTTCATCACGTAGTCCCTCACCTTGCGGTTGTTGCCGGTGAGTTTCTTCAGACTGGTCAGATAGAAGGGATTGGGCAGGAATCTGGCATCCAGCACCCAGTCCGCCTCCTGGGGGATGCCGTGCTTGAAGCCAAAGCTTTCCACGGTGATGGAAAAGCTCTCTTCCCTCTCCTCCGGGTCCAGCAGCTGCTTGATCTCCGCATTCAGATCCGCGGTCTTGAAATTGGACGTATCGATGATGTAAGAGGCCTGCTTGCGGATCTCCGCCAGTTTTTCCCGCTCGGACTGGATGCCCTTCTGGACGCTGGTCCTGTCCAGGGGATGGCTGCGGCGGCTCTCCTTGTAGCGGCGGAGAAGCACCGCATCGGAAGCCTCCAGAAACATGATCTTGTAATCTGTCCCGTCCCGCTGGAACCTCTCCAGGCAGGCCTTCAGATCCACGAAAAAGCGTCTCTGGCGTATATCCACCACGAAGGCCGCCTTATCGATATCCGAAGTGCTGTTCTCGGCCAGGCTTAAAAACTCCCCGATGAGCCGGGGAGGCATGTTGTCGATGCAGTAGTAGCCCAGGTCCTCCATGCAGTTGACCGCCTGGGATTTTCCCGCGCCGGAAAGGCCGGTGATGATGATGACTTCCATGCTTTACTCCTGTCTTAGGTTCACGATGCGCTGCAGATCCAGCCCCGCTTCCAGAGCCCTGGCCAGCGCCTCCCCGTACTTTCCCACGTCGCCGGGCACGTGGGCGTCGCTTCCGATGACGAAGCTCACGTCGTATGCGGCTGCCTGCTTTATGCCTTCCACCGTCAGACAGCCGTGACGGTTGTTGATCTCCATCCATGTGCCGTACTCTTCGCAAGCCCTTGCGATAGCCGGGATATCGAAATCCGCCTTGGCGCCGGGATGGCTGAGGATCTTGATCTTATTGCAGCGCACAGCCTCCACCACCAGGGCGGTGTTATAGTCCCGCTGTCTTGCTGCCGATCGTCCCGTATGACTGTAGACGAAGCCGGAGGCGTGCATCAGGCCGGCCTTCAGAGGCGCCTTGCCTATGGTGCCGAAGTGATACCCCGCAATGACGAAATCCAGCTCCGCCAGCTGTTCGGGGGTCATGTCCAGCTGCCCGTCCGGATTGATGATGTTGGCCTCCACGCCGATCAGCACCTTCGGTCCGCCTTCTTTATCCGCCCGCAGGTTCATAGCCCGGGCTTTCTGCTTCATCTCCGGGATGTTTTTTACCTTCAGACCGAAACCGATGTGACCCGGCCCATGGTCCGCAATGCCCAGGGTCTGAAGCCCCGCAGCCTTGGCCGCCAGCCAGTTGTCCTCGATATCGCCCTTGCCGTGGCTGTATATGGTATGGGTATGCAGATCGAACAGAAGCTTACTCTCCAACGATGCGCACCTCCGGTTCCAGCATCACGCCGAATTGGTCCAGCACCGTCTCCTGCACCACCCGCATCAGGTCGATCACGTCCTGGGCCGTGGCTCCGCCGACGTTCACCAGGAAGCCCGCATGCATGGGCGAAACCTGGGCGCCTCCGATCCGCAGACCCTTCAGGCCGGCATCCTCGATGAGCTTTCCCGCAAAATGGCCCTCCGGTCTCTTGAAGAAGCTGCCGGCGGATGGGAGGGTCACCGGCTGCTTGCTGTTGCGCCGCAGGGTATAATCCCGCATGGCCTCCTCGATCTCGCTGCGAAGGCCGGGCTTCAGGAAGAGTTTGACCCCCAGGATCACTTCATCCTGCTCCATGTAGATGCTGTGGCGGTAGGACAGCCTGCAGTCCTCCGCCCTGCGGTCCTTCATCATGCCCATGGCATTGATGGAGGAAACGGACAGCAGCACGTCCTTCATCTCTCCGCCGTAGGCTCCGGCATTCATAAAGACCGCGCCACCCAGGGATCCCGGGATGCCGCAGGCAAATTCCAGACCGGAAAGGCCTTCCTGGGCTGCCATGCGGGAGAGCTTTGCCAGGCTCACGCCGGGCTCCGCGAAAACGGTCTGTCCCTCGATGCGCACCCGGTCCATGCCCTCGCCCACCCGGATGACCACCCCATGGTAGCCCCGGTCCGTGAAAAGCACGTTGCTGCCGTTGCCCAGCACCAGGTAGGGGATGTTCTGCGTGCGGACCAGATCCAGCACGTTCATCAGCTCGCCCAGACTTCCCGGCGCCACAAAAAGATCCGCCGCGCCGCCGCAGCGGAAACTGGTATGAAGATCCATGGGCTCGTATTCCAGCACCCGGTCTTCATCGGTGTATAAGAGCAGCTGCTCCTTGATTTCTGTAATGTTCATTCGTTTTCTTCCGATGCCTGGGCGTAGACCTGCAGGACCGTTTCCATGCGGTTGACCAGGCTTCTGTAATGCATGCCCAGGAAGGGCTCTTCGTTTCCTTCGTTGATGCAGGCGGACATCAGCCTGCGGTATTCGTCCTCGCTCACCGGATAGGAGGGCAGCGGTATGCCCGCTTCCAGCAGAGCATAGGCGCCGGCCAGCAGGCCCATGGTGATGGAATCCTGGCCGTAGGCGTAGATGTTGATGATGCCCATCTGCAGTTCCGCCGCCTTCAGGGCACCGTCCCCTACTCCATCCATGGCCTTGAACAGGCGGTCCATCTTCTCGGAGATCTCGTTGAAATGGCAGGGGATGAAACCGATATCGTAGACCACGGCGTTGTCCCTGCGATGCACGGGGTCCTCCGCTTCCATCAGATCCCTGTACCAGCCGTCCATCATCTTCGTATTCAGGGACGCCTGCATCTCCACTGCGCTGATCATATCCCGGTACACGTCCCGAAGGCGGAAGCAGAAGCCGTAAAGATCGATGTTGACTTCTTCCAGGATGTGACCCTCCAGGATCTCCACCAGGGTCTTCTTTTCGATGCGCACGCCCCGCTGGCACAGGACGGTATACAGAAGCATCCAGAGGTTGGACTCCTCCAGCCATTTGCGGGCTTCCGGCATCACCGGGCCCAAAGCCTTATAACTCTTGAGTTTTTCCTTCAGAAGCTCCTTCATGGTTTTATGATAGCACAATTTTGGTTGACGAAAAACAGTAAAAAAAGGATCCCGGCCTGAAATGACCGGGATCGCACAGCTTATTTCGCTTTATTCCTCTTCCTTGCGGCGTCTTGCCAGCAGCAGGATGCCCGCCAGGGACAGGAGGCTGACTCCCATCCACAGGGCTGTATGCCGCTCATCGCCGGTGAAGGGGGACATGGGCAGATCTTCATCCACCATCTCCTCTTCGCTCTCCTCGGTGACCCCGGAATTGGGGTTTTCACCCTCAGAGACTTCGGATTCTTCCTCTTCCGTTCCTGCCATGGGCACTTCCGGATCTTCGATGCTGGAAGGCTCTTCGCCGGGAGCAGCCGGGCTGCTGGGGTTCGGCCGGAAGCCGCCTCCGCCGCCTTCCCCTTCCGGTGCGGGTGCTTCGTAGACGTTGGTCACCACGAAGCCTGCCACCGCATCGCCGCTGACCGTCTTTTCATACCGGGCGGCATTGGTGAGTTCATCCACGGTGTACTCGATGGCTTTGCCGTCCTTCCTCTCGGGCAGCTCGTCCCAAATGTACATCCATCCGTTCTCTTCGCTGAGGGTGACGGGTTCGCCGCAGGCTTCTCTGTCTGCCAGCAGCTGCACCTGCACAGAAGCAGGTCTGTAGCCGGCTTCGTCGTCATTATCGTCCCAGACCTTGGAAACAGTGATGCTGGTCTCGCCCGGCGTATAGTAGTTTGTGATGGTGTAGGTCTTTTCGTCGATCCTTGTAGAGTATTCGGGGATGGCGTCTTCGGTCACAGTGTAATGGATCGCCGCGCCGCCCTCGGTCTCGGGCAGATCTTCGAATACGTAGCTCCAGCCGCTGGCTTCGGATGCGGTGGTCTTCGCCACTTCCTTGCCGTTCGCATGGAGACGCACGGTGATGCTTGCCGGACGCTTGCCGTCTCTGTCGCTGTCATCCTCCCAGACCTTGGTTCCCCGGATGGTGATCAGGGGTTCCGGCTGAGGTTCGGGCTCCGGCTGGGGTTCGGGTTGAGGTTCGGGCTCCGGCTGGGGTTCGGGCTCGGGCTGAGGATTCTCCACATAGGTGTTTGTGATGGTAAAGAGATCGATACCCTCTTCATTGTCCTTAGCAGACTCTTTCTTAATCGCCGCATCATAATCCGGGACTGCATCCTCCGCAACGGCATACTCGATCCGCTTGCTCCCATCTTCCGGGCTGTATACGGGGAGATCCTCGAAGGTATATGTCCACTTCTCCGGTTCGCCCAGCTCTCTGCTCTCCACTTCTTTGCCATCAGCCAGGAGGCGCACGATGATGGTTTCGGGGCGCTTTTCCTTCTCATCATCGTTATCATCCCAGATCTTTTCGACGCGGATATCGCTGATCTGCGTGTTCGTGATCGTAAAGGTGTCGATGCCCTCTTCCGCCTCCGCTGCAGGCGTCTTCCCGATCTCCGTTTCATAACCTGGGACTTTGTCCTCCGCAACGGTATACTCTATCTTTCTGCTGACGTCTTCCGGGTCGTACAAGGGGAGATCCTCGAAGATATGCGTCCACTTTTCGGCAGCGCCCAGCTCTATGCTCTCCATTTCTTTGCCATCGGCCAGGAGACGCACGGTGATGCTGTCAGGGCGCTTTCCGTCCTGATCTTCGTTATCGGTCCATTCCTTGACGACCTTTACATCGGTCAGTCCTTCCCAAAGAGCAGAGAGCTCATTGGGTTTGGTCTGACCCAATGCGGAAGTCAGGCTTCTGGCAGCGAACAGCACGATCCTGCCTGCCTGCGCCTGCGAAGTCTGTTCCACAGCAGCAGTTTCACCGGGACGGAAGTATTCTCCGCCCTTGCCGGTGTAGAGACTCTCGTCGTCACCCAAGGCGCCGCTCGTCCAGCAGACAAATCTGTATTTATTCCCGTCCTGGCCGCGGTAAATGCTGTCGAAGCCGGCGTCTTCAGGACTGAGAATCCCAAATTCACCGTTCACCGTCATCTGAACGATCGTCAGAGGCTCGGAATCGGCTCCATCCGGATAATTGGCGTAATACGTAACGGAGGTTTCCCGCTTTTCTATCTTTTCAAACTGCCCATAGAGGGTAATAACATGGTCTTCCTTGCCGTCCAGCCCATCGTTTTCAGCATTCACGGGAATGGTGCCGCTTTCGATCACTTCTCCCTGATCTGCGATCTTCCATCCGGTATGGCCGTAATCCTGTTTAAATTTTTCGTTCACTTCGGCCTTCCCGAAGAGCTGTGCCTGGGAATCTTCCAGATAAAACATCGGGTCCTTGTCTTCCTGTGTAAGCCCTTCCGGAATCGTTCCGATCCGCTCGCCGCTTTCCGGATCCGTTTGATCCGCAACATAGAGAATCGTATACGGAACATCCGGATCCGCCCAGACTGCGTACAGATCCGTATTTCTGGTGATCCTGACGTCGAAATCGAAGGGTTTGCCATCGACGGAATCCACAGCCCAGTGGATGAAGATTCTGTTCTCCTGTGCGCCTGTTGCTTCAGGGGCGCCATGAGCAGGAACCTTGCCGTTAAATACCACGGAGAAAACTTCGGTATTTTCTTCTTCTGTGCCGTCCTCACCGTTCATCGGATGGAAGGTAACGGTCAGATCAGCAGCCGTCCACTTGGCATAGAGGTCGAAGGATCCGGTTTTTCCGGTCTCGTTGGGATGCTGCATGGTAACGGTGCCGTCATCGTTGATGTCAAATTTCTTTTCGAAGGTCTTATCGTACCAGCCCTCGAAGGTCCAGTTTTTGCCGGTATTTTCGTCTGTCCAGACGATTCCCTCCGCCTCATACGGAGACGGAACATTGGTGTACAGATCGTACCGTCCGGAATATTTTCCATCCTGCACGCCCGCAGCATCCTTCCAGCCGATGGACTTTCCGGTGTTGTCCGGATGTCCAGGCAGCTGGTTTATATACTTCAGGACATAGTCCTTTTTGATGCGGTAAATCTCAAGGGGGATCTCCTCGTCATCGTAGTGCCAGTATTGCGGATCTCCGTTTGCATTCTCATTTACATCCTTGTAGCCATCCACATCAACTGTCAGATAACCGTTGGAATCCAAGTAGGGGATGGCCTGCCAGTGGGGAGTGGAATAGGAGATCTTCGGGCTGTCCAGGTAACGGTCGAAGATATAGTCTTTGCCATTGATCGTCCTCGTGATAGGATCCGCAAGCTGCTCCATACCGCTGATGTCCAATCCGCCCTGCTCGTAGTACTGACGGTACCAATACCGGTAAGTCTGCTTTCTGTGTGCTCTGAGGACGACCGTGTCCCCATCTCCCTCATCCATGCCATCGAAACGCAGCCCCGGATTATCCGGGCCGATCACCGTCTCCCACCAGTAATGGGAGCCGTTTTTCTCCTTCCACTCAGAATAGAGAACGACGTTTTCAGCATCGATGATATTCCTTACGACATCGATCTCATTGTACCAGCGCAGTTCCAGCTCGCCATACTTGCCGACAAAGGTCTTCAGACGGACATTTGTCTTATTCCTGCCAACTTTATAAGTTCTGCCCTCGGTTTGTGAATCACGTACCTGCACAAAGTAGCGGTCGCGGTTGTAATAGATTTTAACCGTTGTAGAGCCGTCTTCGGCAATGGTTTCAGGATTTTGACCGTCATACAGATACTGCGGATCGTTTTCTTCCGCGATTTCCGCAGGGGAATTATCCCAGTTTCGGCCAAACGCCCCGGTGCCGTACAGGTGGAAATGCTCGTAGCGATCCGGCTGCAGATCGGCATCCGGATCAATATCCACCGGACCGCCGGCTGCGCCTGTTTTAATAACCGTCTCACGCAGGGAATAGCCATCATCGTCTGCATTTTCCCAATAATACTCCAACCGGTATTCCGGCTGTGCAACGGTCCATCTGGCATACAGGGTGATGGTTTCGTTCACAGCCCGGGGCTGATCGTTTTCAAACCAGGGATCGCTGTACTTATCCACTTCAGTCTCCGCTGCGGGATCGTACTTTCCATACCATCCGGCAAAAGTATAATCCTGCCGGACAGGTGTTTCGGGGGGAGAAAGCTCTCCCCCGTTCTTGAGGGTCACGGGGCCGACCGGGTCTCCGCCCAGCGTGTCGAAATAGACCGTAATCTCATCTTCATGCAGGGGGATGAGTTTTACAACACCGTCCTCGTTGGCATCATCCTTCGTTATTATGGTCGCGATCGGATTATTTTCATGACCTTCCGCGAATAACCAGGTATCCGCCGGAACCTCTTCCCTTTCAGTGAGCTCCTTCGTTACGGCCTTTTCGACTGTCGTCCTGGAAGAATCGGTATAGTAAATGATCGTATATACGTCTTCGAATTCCCCATCCACGCGGAAGGTTCTGTCAATGTATTCGATATCCTCGCTGTATTCCGGCACGGGGGAAATCTCAAGGGGTTTGGATTCCTGCACCTGGCCGTCCACGATCTCGCTCATCACCCATCTGAAATACTTCTGTTTTCCGTTTCCGCCGGGCTTTACAGGCAGTACGAGCTCTTCCTTCTCCTTGACGATCTGTCTGCTGATCAGCGTACCGCCGGAATAGACGCCGTTTTCCTTAACGCCGTCAAGATAAAACTCGAAGGTGTAGCGGATAAGCTGCTCCACCTCTCCGGCATATTCCGTGCCGATGATGCCGTATACGGTAAAGTGGTCGGTCTCAAACTGGGAGGAGGTGGCGGAGGCGTCGCCTACGGCCTCCACGTTGCCCTTTTTATCCATGGTAACAGCCTGGTGTTCTTCGCCTTCCAGCTTTTTCTTGGCTACCAGGGTCACGCTGACATCGCCGTCGGGCTGGACAGACTCTCCGGTTCTGTCTTCGAAGGTGATGTCCACCGCAACGGCGTACGCGACCTGCTCCTCGCCGCTTTCCTGGGCTGCATCGATCAGCACTTCGGCGGGAACGGGTTCCAGTTTCATTATTGTACCTTCGGGAAATACGCCCTTCGGCGCGTGAACGCGGACAAAGAGGTCCTCTGTTTCACCCCGGAAATTCTGAGCAGGATAAGCGATCTCCGGCTCTTCGGCAGGAGCTTCCTCGATCACCGGATCTTCTTCCTCGACGGGTTCCTCCTGGGCAGAGGGTTCTTCTGCGGGGATTACTTCCTCCATGGCAGGTTCTTCCTCTGCAGAAGCCGTCTCTTCCAGGCCCGTGCTTTCCACAGCATGGATGGCTTCGTCGATCAGCGTATCGGTGGAAGCGGGCTGCGCGGCAGGCTCTTCGGCAGGAAGGGAGTCTTCCTCAGCAGTTTTTTCCTCAAGTCCAGCAGTCTCTTCCGCCTCTTCCTGCTCTTCGACAGGTTCAGCAGCTTCTTCCTCTGCTTCCTGCTCTTCAGCAGGTTCTGCGGGCTCTTCTGCTTCCTCCGCCACTTCGGCAGGCTCCTCAATTTCTTCTGCTTCTTCCGCCACTTCGGCAGGCTCCTCAACTTCTGCTGCTTCTTCCTCCGCCGCAACGGGCTCAGCGGACTCCTCTGCTTCTTCCTGCTCTTCGGCAGGTTCAGCAGTTTTTTCTGCTTCTTCCTCCACCTCGGCAGGTTCAGCAGCTTCTTCCGCCTCTTCCTCCGCCTCGACGGGTTCAGCGGGCTCTTCCGCGTCGTCAAACTCCGCAGTCTTTTCCGCCTCTTCGGTTTCTCCGGGCTCTTCTCCGGTTACTTCCACCGGTTCTGCTGCCTCAGATTCGCCGGCTGGCGCTTCCGCATCTTCCGCGGTTTCATTCGATACCTCGACAGCAGTCTCTGCTGCCGGTTCGAAGGAGTCCTCCGCGAAGACCGCGAATCCGCTGGTCCCGAACGTGGAAAAGATCATGGCAAATACCAGAGTGAGCGATAAGATGCGCAGCCGCTTTGCGCGCTTCACTACGTTCTTTGTCATACGACGATTCTCCTTAAAAAAACTTATAATTACATAATACCCGATCCAACGGGTATCGTTTCTCTTGAAAATTAGACGTAATGTGGGAGATAAAGTTCCCGTAGAAGCAAAAAATATGCAAGACGCTGAATTTACCAGAATAACAAAAGAGACGTTGTCACAGCGTCTCTTTACTATAGCAAATCCAAGGACAAAAGGCAATAGCATACCGGGCAGATAGGCTAAAAAATATTCAAAAAAATGAATAAAAAACCCTCCCCCGGAGGGGAGGGTAACATCCGATCCTTTTCAACTATCTGGCGTTGTACTGTTCGATGCCCTTTGCGAGGAGCTGGATGGCTCTTCTCAGGTCGTCGCAGTTCAGGATGTAGGCGATGCGCATCTCGTTGATGCCTGCGCCCGGGGTCTTGTAGAAGCCGCCGGCGGGAGCGTACATCACGGTCTCGTTGTTGTCGTTGAATTCGGTGAGCAGCCAGATCAGGAACTTCTCTGCGTCGTCCACGGGCATCTTGACCATGACGTAGAAAGCGCCTTCCGGTTCGCTGAAGATGACGCCGGGGATCTTGCTGAGCTCTTCCTTGACGGTGTCTCTTCTCTTCTTGTATTCGACGTTGACGTCCTTCAGATACTGGGGATCCACGTCATACAGGGAAGCGGAAGCCAGCTGGTCCAGGGTGGGAACGGAAAGTCTGGCCTGGCAGAGCTTCATAAACTCGGCCTGGAAGTCCTTGTTCTTGCAGACGACTGCGCCGACTCTCGCGCCGCAGGCAGAGAATCTCTTGGA
>JAEEGL011598001.1_pt1 | contig 10277 bp, 9 predicted proteins | sample 9134231 | NCBI WGS metagenome assembly JAEEGL01 (sample SAMN16246548, study PRJNA631951) | gut metagenome | biome: gut microbiome; feature: rumen; material: fiber-attached | host: Bos | place: Iran: Karaj | collected 2018-10
AGATATGAAAGCATTGACAAGAACAGACTTCAACCTGCCCGGACAGGTGAGTGTTTATCATGGTAAGGTACGTGATGTGTACAACATCAATGACGACCTGATGGTAATGGTGGCTACAGACCGTATCTCCGCCTTCGATGTAATCCTGCCCAAGGGTATCCCCTTCAAGGGACAGGTGCTGAACCAGATAGCTGCCAGCTTCCTGGACGCCACAGCCGACATCGTCCCCAACTGGAAACTGGCCACTCCCGACCCCATGGTTACCGTGGGCCTGAAGGCAGAAGGCTTTCGTGTAGAGATGATTATCCGCGGCTACCTGACCGGCAGCGCCTGGCGCGAATACAAGAACGGTTGCCGTGAACTGTGCGGCGTGAAGTTGCCCGAAGGCATGCGCGAGAACGAGAAGTTCCCCGAGCCCATCATCACCCCCACCACCAAGGCTGACGAGGGTCATGACGAGAACATCTCAGCTGAGGAAATCATCCGTCAGGGCCTGGTAAGCAAGGAAGACTGGGAGACAATGGTAAAATACACCCGCGCCCTCTTCAAGCGCGGCAGCGAGATTGCAGCCAGCAAGGGCCTCATCCTGGTAGATACCAAGTACGAGTTCGGCAAGCGCGACGGCAAGGTTATCCTGATTGACGAGATTCACACCCCTGACAGCAGCCGCTACTTCTACGCTGACGGCTATGAGGAGAAGTTTGCCAAGGGCGAGCCCCAGAAGCAGTTGAGCAAGGAGTTCGTGCGCCAGTGGCTCATTGAGCACAACTTCATGAACCAGCCCGGCCAGGTAATGCCCGAGATTACCGACGAATACGCCCAGAGTGTAGCCGACCGCTACATTGAACTGTACGAGCACATCGTAGGCGAGAAGTTCACACCTGCCAAGGCTGAAGGTGACATTGCCGCACGCATAGAGAAGAATGTAACCGAATGGCTTACGAACAGGAAATAATCACTCCCTATAACAAGGAAGAGAGAAAAGGTACACAGGTGGAGAAGATGTTCGATAACATCGCCTCCGCCTATGACCGCCTGAACCATACCCTCTCTTTGGGGATTGACCGCCTGTGGCGCAATAAAGCCATTGACTCCCTGAAACCGTTTGCTCCGCAGGACATCCTGGACATAGCGACAGGTACGGGTGACTTTGCCATCCTGGCCGCCAAACGACTGAAGCCCAAACACATCATAGGGGCCGACATCAGTCTGGAAATGATGGAGATTGCCGCACGCAAGGTGAACCAGCTGGTGTTGGAACACACCATATCTTTCCAACGCGAGGATTGCATGAGCCTGACATTTGCCGACAATACATTTGATGCCGTAACAGTTGCGTACGGGGCACGTAACTTCGAGAGTCTGGACCGGGGATTGCAGGAAATCCTGCGTGTACTGCGTCCGGGAGGACATCTGCTGATGCTGGAACTGGCCTCCCCCAAGTCATCACCCATGAAACAGCTGTTCTGGTTATACTCACACATGGTCATACCCTTTGTAGGGTGGCTGTTCAGCCGTGATGTGAAAGCATATCATTACCTGACCGACTCGGTAAGCGTTTTTCCGCAAGGTGAACTTATGGAAGGCATCCTGAAAAAGAACGGATACCGGCAGGTGCAATGGAAGCGCTTTACCTTTGGCATCTGCACGATGTATCTGGCCAGGAAGTAGAGAGAGGTGATAGTTGATAGTTTAAAGTTTAAAGTCAGTTTAAGAAGTTTAAGAAGTTTAAGAAGGCATGTGCAGAATATCCTCTTGCCCCTTGCTCCTTGCCCCTAAAAGGTCTTCTGACCACTAAACAATGGATAAATACGGAATTATAGGCAACCCTCTGGGACACAGTTTCAGCAAAGGGTTCTTTACGGAGAAATTTGCCAGGGAAGGCATTGATGCGCAGTATCTCAACTTTCAGATTCCAGACATCAGCCAGTTTCCCGCAGTCCTGAAGGAGAACCCCGAACTGAGGGGGCTGAATGTGACATTGCCCTACAAGACTGAGGTGATTCCGTATCTGGATGAACTGAGCCCAGAGGCGCGTGAGATTGGCGCTGTGAACGTGGTGCAGGTAAGAAACGGACACCTGAAGGGATTCAACAGTGACATTATTGGTTTTACCCAAAGCATACGCCCACTGTTGAAACCGCATCACCGTAAGGCATTGATTCTGGGAACCGGCGGAGCCAGCAGAGCCATCCGGGTAGGCCTTACCCGCCTGGGGCTGGAATGGAAATACGTCAGCCGCACCCCTGAGGAGGGTATGTTCAGCTATGATGACATAACGGCCGAATTGCTGAGGGAGTACGAGGTAATTGTCAACTGCAGCCCTGTGGGCATGTTCCCCAAGACTGATAAATGCCCGGCTCTGCCTTACGAACACCTGACGCAGGACAATCTGCTGTACGACCTGGTTTACAACCCCGAGACAACACTGTTCCTCAAGAGGGGTAGGGAGCAAGGAGCAAGGGGCAAGAACGGACTGGAAATGCTGCACCTGCAGGCCATTGCCAGCTGGAACTTCTGGAACGAATAAAGGGGTACACCGGAAGGAACGGCCCGACTGTTTTCATCCTATCATTTTGTAAAGAAAACGGAACAACTTGTACAAGAGTTTAAAAGTTTAAGAGTTTAAGGGTTTAAGAGTTTAAGGGTGTCAACTGTGAGCTCAATAGAGGGGGCCGGTTTTTCTTAAAAAACAACAATTATCAGATGTACAGGCAGGGGAATTTGCGTATATAAGATAATTGTATTATCTTTGCACGGCAATTACAAATATATTATAATGAGCAATCAACGATACATGATGCGCGGCGTTAGCGCTGCCAAGGAAGATGTTCATAACGCAATCAAGAACATAGACAAAGGTATTTTCCCACAGGCATTCTGCAAAATCATACCCGACATACTGGGCGGAGACCCCGAGTACTGCAACATTATGCATGCCGACGGTGCCGGAACCAAATCCAGCCTGGCTTACATGTACTGGAAGGAGACAGGTGACCTGAGCGTATGGAAGGGCATTGCCCAGGATGCGCTTATCATGAACACAGATGACCTGCTGTGTGTGGGTGCCGTGGATAACATCCTGGTGAGCAGCACCATCGGACGCAATAAGATGCTGATTCCCGGTGAGGTCATCTCAGCCATCATCAACGGAACAGACGAGCTGCTGCAGCAGATGCGTGACATGGGAATAGGTATCTATGCCACTGGCGGCGAGACTGCCGATGTGGGCGATCTGGTACGTACCATCATTGTGGATAGCACCGTAACCTGCCGTATGAAACGCAGCGATGTCATTAACAATGCCAATATCCGTCCGGGCGACGTGATTGTAGGTCTTTCGTCCTGCGGACAGGCCACCTATGAGACTGAGTACAACGGCGGTATGGGTAGCAACGGACTGACCAGTGCCCGCCATGATGTATTCAGCAAGTATCTGGCTGAGAAATATCCCGAGAGCTACGACAAGGCCGTACCCGAGGAACTGGTCTATAGCGGTTCCTACAAACTGACGGATGAGGTGGAAGGCTCGCCTGTCAATGCCGGCAAACTGGTTCTCTCCCCCACCCGCACCTACGCTCCTGTGGTAAAGAGACTGTTGGATGAACTCCGTCCCAGGATTCACGGTATGGTTCACTGTACCGGCGGCGCACAGACCAAGGTACTGCACTTTGTGGGTGACAACTGCAGGGTTATCAAGGACAATATGTTCCCCGTTCCTCCCCTCTTTAAGGCTATCATCAAGGAGAGCGGCACAGACTATGCCGAGGCATACAAGGTATTCAACATGGGACACCGTCTGGAGGTTTACCTCTCACCCGAGGATGCCGGCAAGGTAATAGAGATCAGCAAGAGCTTTAACATTGACGCTCAGGTAATCGGTCGCATCGAGGAGGGTAAGAAGAGCCTGCTCATCAAGAGCGAGTATGGCGAATTTGAATATTAATATGGCTGAGAATAATCTTTTAAGCAGACTGGAAGGACTTGTTTCCCGATACGAGGAAGTGAGTACCCTTATCACGGACCCTTCCGTAATCGCCGACCAGAAGCGCTACGTCAAGCTGACCAAGGAGTATAAGGACCTGGGGAAGATTGTGGCCGCCCGGAAGGAGTACATCGGATGCCTGCAGAATATTGAGGATGCCAAGGAGATGCTTGCCATAGAGGATGATGCCGACACCAGGGAAATGCTGCGCGAGGAAATGGCCGAAAGCGAAAAGCGCATTCCGGCCCTGGAGGAGGAAATCAAGTTGCTGCTCATCCCTGCCGACCCCGAGGACGACAAGAATGTGATTATGGAAATCCGCGGCGGAACCGGCGGCGACGAAGCTGCCCTGTTTGCCGGCGACCTGTTCCGTATGTACAGCAAGTACATAGAACTGAAAGGCTGGAAGATGGCCGTCAGCAGTTTCTCGGAAGGTGCCGTGGGCGGATTCAAGGAGATCATCTTCAGCGTAACAGGCGAAGGAGTTTACGGTATCCTGAAATATGAGTCCGGTGTGCACCGTGTGCAGCGTGTTCCTGCCACAGAGACACAGGGACGTGTTCATACCAGTGCCGCTACCGTAGCCGTATTGCCCGAGGCTGAGGAATTTGATGTGGAAATCAACGAAGGAGCCATCAAATGGGATACCTTCCGAAGCAGCGGAGCCGGCGGCCAGAATGTGAACAAGGTAGAATCCGGTGTGCGTGCCCGCTATATGTGGCGCAACCCCTTCACCAACCAGGACGAGGAAATCCTGGTGGAATGTACCGAAACGCGTGACCAGCCCAAGAACAAGGAACGTGCTCTCGCGCGCCTGCGCACATTCATATATGATAAGGAACACCAGAAGTACCTGGATGACATAGCATCCAAACGTAAGACCATGGTCTCAACGGGTGACCGTTCGGCCAAGATCCGTACCTACAACTATCCGCAGGGACGTATCACCGACCATCGCATCGGCTATACCATATATAATCTGAATGCCTTCATGGACGGACAGATTCAGGACTGCATTGATCACCTGATAGTGGCTGAGAATGCAGAACGGATGAAGGAAGCAGCATTGTAAGTTGAAAGTTTAGAGCTTAGAGTTTAGAGTTATGACAAGGAAAGAACTATTTGAGAATATAAAGAAGAAGCAGAGTTTCCTCTGTGTAGGTTTGGACACCGACCTGAAGAAGATACCCGAATTCCTACTGAAGGAAGAGGATCCCATCTTTGCCTTCAACAAGGCCATCATAGATGCCACCGCCCCCTATTGCGTAGCATACAAGCCCAACCTGGCATTCTACGAAGCCTTTGGCGTTAAGGGCATGATAGCTTTTGAGAAGACTGTGAAATACCTACAGGAGAACTATCCTGACCAGTTCATCATAGCCGACGCCAAGCGCGGAGATATCGGCAATACCAGCAAGATGTATGCACGCACTTTCTTCGGCGAATACAATGTGGATGCCCTGACAGTGGCCCCCTATATGGGAGAAGACAGCGTAACACCCTTCCTGGAAGGACTTGCCGAAGGCGAGGAAGCCACAAAGAACCACTGGGTAATCCTGTTGGCACTGACCAGCAACAAGGGCTCCTTTGATTTCCAGCTCACAGAAGACAAGGACGGCGAACGCCTGTTTGAGAAGGTGATTCGCAAGAGTCAGGAATGGGGAAATGACGGGAATATGATGTACGTGGTAGGTGCTACGCGCGGTGAGATGTTCAAGGATATCCGCAAGGTTGCTCCCAAGGCCTTCCTGCTGGTTCCCGGCATCGGCGCACAGGGCGGCAGCCTGGAGGAGGTATGCAAATACGGCATGATTGAGGATTGCGGCCTGCTTGTAAACAGCAGCAGGGCTATCATCTATGCAGACAAGACCGAAAACTTTGCCGCAGTAGCAGCTGAGAAGGCCAGGGAAGTACAGCAGCAGATGGCTCAGCTGATGCAGAGATTAGAGGTTAGAGGTTAGAGGTTAGAGAACATTTTGAAACTTGAGACAAATTTAAATAAAATACACAGAGGTGGAATTCAGCGCTGAAATGATAGCTGGCCTGATTGGCGGAACCGTGGACGGGGACCCCAAGGTTACAGTAAACAACTTTGCAAAGATTGAGGAGGGAAAACCTGGCTGTATCAGTTTCCTCTCCAATGACAAATACGAGCATTACATCTACGACACAGAAAGCAGCATCGTACTTGTAAGCAATAACTTTGTACCCAAACAGGAGATTAAGGCCACACTGATCAGGGTGGCTGATGCCAGAGGAGCCGTTGCCAAACTGCTTCAGATATATGAGAGCATGAAGCCCAAGCGCAAGGGCATCAGCGAACTGGCATTCATTGATCCTACGGCCAAGATAGGAAAGGACTGCTACATAGGTCCCTTTGTTGCCATAGCTGAAGGAGTGGAGATTGGTGACGGATGCGTATTCCATCCCCATGTAACCATCGGCCGGAATGCCAAAGTAGGCAACAACACAGAGATTTACAGCAATGCCGTAATCTATCATGACTGCAAGGTAGGTAACAACTGCATCCTTCATGCCGGCTGTGTCATCGGAGCCGACGGTTTCGGCTTCGAGCCCACCGAAGACGGATATGAGAAGATACCTCAGATAGGTATTGCCATCATAGAGGACGATGTGGAAATCGGCGCCAACACCTGCGTTGACCGTGCGGTAATGGGAGCCACCATTATACATAAAGGTGTGAAACTGGACAACCTGGTACAGATTGCACACAATGACGAGATTGGCAGCCATACCGTAATGTCGGCCCAGGTAGGCATAGCAGGAAGCACTAAGGTAGGAGAATGGTGTATGTTCGGCGGACAGGTAGGTATAGCCGGGCATGCCACCATAGCAGACAAGACCATGGCTGGAGCACAGGCCGGCATCCCCAACAGCGTGAAGAAGCCGGGAACTGCCGTACAGGGCACACCGGCCATTGACGCCAAGGCCTTCTGGAAGTCAAGCGCCATATTCAAGAATCTGTATCAGATGTGGGCTGATATGAACGAGGTTAAGAAAGAGATCAAGGCTCTGAAAGACGAGCTTGCAGCAAATAAATAATCATGTTGAGACAAAGGACATTAAAAGATAGTTTTTCCCTGAGCGGCAAAGGTCTGCATACAGGCCTGAACCTGACAGTCACATTCCTCCCGGCCGAGAAGAATCACGGCTATAAGATTCAGCGCATGGACATGGAGGGACAGCCCGTATTGGATGCCGTGGCCGAGAACGTTGTGGACACCCAGAGGGGAACCGTACTGGGAAAGGGTAAATTCAAATGCAGCACCATCGAACACGCCATGGCGGCATTCTATGCCTTAGGGGTGGATAATGTACTGATACAGGTGGACGGCCCCGAGTTCCCCATCCTGGACGGAAGCGCAGAACCATATGTAAAGGAAATCCAACGTGTGGGAATCGTAGAGCAGGAGGCGGAAAAGGACTTCTATTACATTACAAAGAAGATGGAGTTCAAGGACGAGAACACAGGCGCCTGCATCACACTCCTTCCGGACGAGGAATTCTCCATCACCAGTATGATATCCTTTGACGGACAGATACTGAACAGCCAGTTTGCCACCCTTGACAATATGGATGACTTTGCCACGGAGATCGCCGCTGCCAGGACATTCGTGTTCGTCAGGGAAATAGAGCCCCTGCTGACTGCAGGACTCATCAAGGGCGGCGACCTGAACAACGCCATCGTAATATACGAGAAGCAGACCAGCCAGGAGAACCTGGACAAACTGTGCAAACTGACAGGTTCCGAGCACCACGATGCGGCGGAACTGGGATACCTGCAGCATAAGAAGCTGGTATGGGACAACGAACCCGCCAGACATAAACTGCTGGACATCATCGGTGATATGGCACTGATAGGCAAGCCCATCAAGGGACGTATCATCGCCACCAAGCCCGGGCACACTATCAACAACAAGTTTGCCCGCATGATGCGGAAGGAAATCCGCAAGCATGAGATACAGGCTCCCAAGTATGATCCCAACAAACCGGCTATCATGGACAGCACCCAGATACGCCAGCTGCTTCCGCACAGATTCCCCATGCTGCTCGTTGACAAAGTTATCGAGATGAAGGCTGAAAGCATTGTAGCCGTAAAGAACATCACCAGTGACGAGCCGTTCTTCCAGGGCCACTTCCCCTCCGAGCCCATTATGCCCGGTGTACTGATCATCGAGGCTATGGCACAGGCCGGAGGAATCCTGGTCATCAACAGCCTGGAGAACGGAGCCGACTACAGCACCTACTTCATCAAGATAGACAATGTGAAGTTCAAGCAGAAGGTCGTACCGGGCGACACACTGATTTTCAGAGTGGACATACTGGGCCCGCTTCGTCATAATATAGGAAGCATGCAAGGTTATGCCTTCATCGGTGAGAACTGCGTAGCCGAAGCAACATTTACAGCACAAGTCATTAAAAACAAACAGGAATAATATATGAGCAAGATCAGTCCGCTGGCATACATCCATCCCGAGGCCGTCATAGGAGAAAACTGCGAAATCGGCGCCTTCTGTTATATTGACAAAGGCGTTATTATCGGGGACAACAACACCCTGATGAACAGCGTAACCGTTTTATATGGCGCACGCATAGGAAACGGCAACATCTTCTTCCCCGGAGCAGTCATCAGCGCCATTCCCCAGGACCTGAAATTCGCAGGCGAGGACACAACGGCGGAAATCGGCGACAACAATAAGATACGCGAGAATGTGACCGTCAACAGGGGAACGGCGGCCAAGGGCAAGACCGTTGTCGGCAGCAACAATCTGCTGATGGAGGGCGCACATGTGGCCCACGATGCCTGGGTAGGCAACGGATGCATCATCGGCAACAGCACCAAGCTGGCAGGAGAGATAGTCATTGACGACAACGCCATCCTGAGTGCCGGCGTCCTGATGCACCAGTTCTGCCGCGTAGGCAGTTACACCATGGTGGGAGGCGGCACCCGCTTCAGCCAGAACGTACTGCCGTTCAGTCTCTGCGCCAGGGATCCGGCAGCCTTCTGCGGACTGAACACAATAGGCCTGAGAAGAAGGAACTTCGACAGGGAAATCATTGACAACATCCACATGGCCTACCAGATTATCCTTCAGGGAACCGGCAAACTGAATGACCTGCTGGCCCGGGTAGAGAAGGAGATTCCCATGTCAGACGAAATCAGGTACATCTTAGACTTCATAAGAACAAGCAACAGAGGTTTCATCAGATAAAATATTTGCTCAGATGACTTTTAGAATAACAATATTCAGCCAGGAGATTGAAGACTTTGTGATGGAGGCTAAGATAGATGCCGAAGCCAAATTCACAGAGCTGCACAGCCTGATACTGAACACCTGCAAATATCAGGACACAAACAGTCACGGATTCCTTATCTGTGACGAGGAATGGCGTGTGAAAGAGCACATACGGCAAACCTGCACTGACGACATAGATACCGACGAGGACATCAACCTCATGGACAGCTGCTCGCTCAGGGACTTCCTGGACGAGGAAGGACAGCGGATAGCCTATATTTTCGATCCGGAAGGTAAAAGATTCTTCCTGATGGAAATCAGCGAGATCCTGTTCGGCCAGCCGGAGAAGGAAGGCAGAATCAGCAGAATGCGCGGCGTACCGCCTGTTCAGCATAAGACAGAAGATACAGCCATGACGTCCGGCCCGGGCACAACGGAAGAAGAGGTGGAGGAAGACTTCTACGGAGACGAAGGGTTCGAGGACGACGAACTGGATATGGAAGGTTTCGAGATAAACGAATGAAACTCTTTGTCCTCTTAGGCCCCACCGCTGTGGGCAAGACAGCCCTGTCACTTAAAATTGCCCGATCATTAGGCAGTCCCGTCATCAATTGTGACAGCCGGCAGATATACAAGGACATGAACATCGGCACCGCTGCTCCCACACAGGAACAGATGGATGAGGTGAAACATTATTTTGTAAAGATTCTTGAGCTGCAGCAGTATTACAGCGCAGCCCAGTATGAGGAGGACGCCATCAGGCTTGTCGGCCAGCTGGAACCATCGCACGGCAACCTGCTTCTCTCCGGCGGAAGCATGATGTACCTTGATGCCATCTGCAACGGTATCGATGACATACCGGGTGTAGCACCTGAAGTCAGGGAAGAGCTGAAAGAGCGGCTACAGACCGAGGGAATAGAGAAACTGAGAAACGAACTCAGGCTACTGGACCCTGAATACTATAATGTAGTGGACCTGAAGAACCCCAAGAGGATTGTCCATGCACTGGAAATCTGCTACACATCCGGCAGGAC
>JAEEGL011668360.1_pt1 | contig 10277 bp, 5 predicted proteins | sample 9134231 | NCBI WGS metagenome assembly JAEEGL01 (sample SAMN16246548, study PRJNA631951) | gut metagenome | biome: gut microbiome; feature: rumen; material: fiber-attached | host: Bos | place: Iran: Karaj | collected 2018-10
GACGGGGCCGCGGGCGGTGTTGATCAGGAATGCGGTGGGTTTCATACGCTCCAGTTCCGCCTTACCGATGAGACCGCGGGTCTGGTCGGTAAGCGGGCAGTGCAGCAGCACGTAGTCGGAGCGTTCCAGCAATTCCCACAGGGAGACCTGCTCCACATAGTCCGCCGCGTCCTCATGGATGGAGCGGTTGTAGGCCAGGATCTCGGTGCCAAAAGCGTGGAACAGTTCCGCCGAACGGGAACCGATCTTTCCCAGACCGATGATGCCGACCGTCTTCCCTTTGATCTCGGAGAACGGAAGGCCGTCCTTGGTCTTTCCCGCGCGGCAGCGGAGCTCCGCATTGTTCATCTTCCGGGCAAGTTCCAGCGCCATGCCGACGGTCAGCTCGGCGACGGCCTCGTTGGAATAGCCGGAAGCGTTGCTCACGGCGATCCCTTTTTCCTTCGCGGCCTCCAGATCCACGTGGTCCACGCCGGTGAACGCCACGTCGATGAACTTCAGGTTCTCCGCGCTGCGGATCACCTCCCCGCTCAGAGGCATATTCGCCAGGATCAGAGCGTCCGCTTCCGCCACTTCCTGCTTCAGCGTCTCCGTATCCGCGGAACGCGCATATTCTTCAAACGTTACGCCCTGCGCTTCCAGCGGGGCTTTCAGTTCAGCCAGACGCTCAGGCGAGATCCCGAGGGATTCCAGAATCACGACACGCATATCTTTTCACTCCCGTTTTTTCTTGTTATCAGTATACCCAATCCCGCGGTTTTCCGCGACAAAAACAGGCCCGTCCGGCGGGCCTGTTTACTTTCTCTAATTAGCGGAGGAAAGCGGCTGCCGCCGTTCCTACCAGCGTGTCGTCCTCCATGGAAACGAACCGGTATTCCCCGGTCTGTTCTTTGAATTTCGCCAGTTCCGCCATACAGGTCTCTCTCAGAGGAATCGCTTTTTGGAACGTGGTGCCGTTCTCCGCCACGGGGATGACGCCTTCCGTTCCGCCGCGGCGCATCCGCATCAGGACGCCTGCGAGGTTGGCGGCGATGAGCTTGCCCGCGCGCTCCTCGATCCCAAGGATCACCGTCCGCAGGGACTGCGCGTCTTCTTCCGTTGCGCAAAGGTCTGCCAGCAAGCCGGTCCCGCTGTCCAGGAATGTCCCCACATCACGCATGTCGAAGCGTTCCGTTCTTGCCACCGCTTTGCCGAACACGCCGGAAAAATATCCTTCAGACGCGAGATCTTTGCATGCGCGCGCCATCAGTTCGCCAAGATAGACGCCGGAGACGTGTTTCTCATGCAGATGCTCGTCCACGTTGCGGCTGTCCCGGTTCAAAGCGGCATCCACAGGTCCCATAGGGTCGAAAGCGAAATCGCCGGACTCCATATTGATGCCCATTCTGTCCCCCTCAAAGGGTAACGCGTTGCCGATCCCGGAAGCTTTCTCCATGTAAGCGGTGTTGGTGCCGGTACCAAGAATGAAACCTACCGCTTCGGTTGCGCCTGCTGTCAGAGCCGAGTACAGCACCGCCAGGGTATCGTTCAGTACCAGAACAGACAGCGGCTGAGTCACCCCGCGAGCTCTGAGCGCTTCGATCAGTTCCTCACCGATGTACATACCGTCGGCGCCGTCCACCTGCACTTCCTTGCTCAGGTTGCCGATGATCCGTCCCTCTCCGCTGGGCAGCGCCGTGACTGCGTACGAGAAGCAGAACGCGATCGTTCCGTTCTCCCCGATCATGGGCTCCACCGCTTCCGCGAAGCGGGCGAACATCTCCTTTGCCGTGATCCTGCCGGTCGTGCCGGGCATTTTCAAGCGTGCAAGTTTCAGGACTTGCGCATTGCCCTGTTCATCGAACTGAACAGAAGCCACGCGGAGGTTGGTGCCGCCGGCGTCCAGCATGGCTACCGGCTCACCCGGACGGATCTTTCCCCGGGCTGTCAGATAGGAAGGGATCATCATGAGGCAGGAAGGATCTCCTCTCAGCCCCGCCACCATCTCCTCGACGAATTTCGCGGCAAGCGCCCCGGTGTCAACACAGTCAGGGTGCAGCTGCTTCGCCTTCAGGGCTTCTTCCAATGTCATTTTCTTCAGCATTGTTTCTCCAGATTCCAATAAAATTCTACGGCTTTGCCGATCTTTTCCAGCGGGATCCGCTCGTTGTTCCCGTGAATCAGACCGCGCTCTTCCTTTGTCAGCTCCATTGCGGAGAACTTATAGACCTTATCCGTGATCCGGTTGAAATGACGGCTGTCGCTGCACTGGACCATGAGGTATGGACTTACCACTGCTTCCGGCCAGGTCATCTCACAGGCGCGTTTGACTTTTTCCCAGCCGTCCGTGTCAATTCGCGAGGTTGGCGACGGCTCATCCCCACTCTCCACGATCACTTCGATATCCGGATCATTCACCAGATTGCGGATATATTCCGCAGCACCGCCGACGGTCTCGCCCTCGATGAGACGCAGGTTTGCACCTACAGTCGCGGAGGGCGGAATCACGTTGTTTGCTTCGCTTCCTTTCATCTGGGTGAAAGCGCAGGTGGTGCGCATCATCGCGTTGAGTTCCCCGCCGTTCTTTTTGCAGATCATGTCAAGCACAGGCAGGAAGCACCATAAGTTGGCGAAAATCACGCGGTAAAGGAACGATGACCTTCTGCCCAGCGTGTCGAACATTGCGGCAACCGGTCCGGAAAGGTGCACCGGGAACGGGTGATTCTCCACCGCTACCACCGCTTTGGCCAGATGTCCCACAGGTCCATGAGGGAGCGGTGCTGACGCGTGTCCGCCGTTGCCGCGATACCGGAGCGTCATCTCCATGCGGCCTTTCTCGCCGATCCCCACCAGCGCCATCTTGCCGGTGACGCCAGGGAAGACATCTTCCACGACGGCACCGCCCTCGTCCACAACCATGGCGGGATGGACGCCCCGGCTCTCCAGCAGCGAGACGATAGCGGAAGCGCCGCTTCCGCTGACTTCCTCGTCCCCTGCATAGGAGAAATAGATATCCTGTTCCGGTACGAAACCCTTTTCCATCAGCGTTTCCGCCGCCTCCAGGGAAGAGCAGAACGTGATCTTCGTATCCAGAGTGCCGCGTCCCCACAGCACTCCGTCCTCGATGACGCCGTCGAAAGGCGGTTTTTTCCATTCGGATTCCACAACAGGCACCACATCGTAGTGCGCCATCAGCACAGATGGCGCGTCGCTGTTCTTACCTTTCCAATGAAACAGCAGGCCTGTGCGGTCCACGCGTTCTACCGTGCAGTTTTTGAACACGTTGGGATAGAATTCCGGCAGCAGCGCGCGCAGCCTGTCGAATTCCGCGGGATCCTCCAGATCATGATCCGCGTAGCTCACTGTCCTGCAGCGGACAAGCGCCTGAAGATGGCGCACTGCGCGTTCCTTATCCAGTTCCGCAGGTTCAGGTGCGGCGCGGTCCCCGCCCTCAGGCCGGAACGCCGACGCCCGCAGAAGGATCACAGCCAGAAAAGCCGCCAGCGCGGCAAGCAAAATCCATCCGATCATTCGAAAAATGCCCCCTGTTCGTTTCTTTAATCAGTATACCACGCAGACAGATACTCAAAAAACAGAAAACTGTCAGCGTTTTTTCATCAAATCGTCACATTCAGGCAATACAATGACATCAGAAAAACGGAAAAGACTCACGCAAGGACGAAAGGAGTTTTTATAGATGTACGATTTTGAACACAACGATATGACCCCGGAAGTAATCCCCACCGTTTCCGCTGAGAACGATCCTGCGCAGGAAGCGTTTTCTGAGGTTCCCGCGGAGATGACTGCCACCACCGAAACGGTCCCCGCAGCGCCCGACGATCTACAGTGCGCGCCGCAGGATCTCACCGCCCCCGCGGAATCACCGGTGAAGGCACCGGCGGATCCCGCACAGGAGGTCGTTTATCTCCGGACAGAAGCCGCCGTGGACGACATGCTCCGCGAATTCGGCGTTGAACCCGCCCAGACGACGGAACAGACCGTCCAGACGCAGGCTGCGCCTGCCGAACCGGTCGTTCCCTCCGCGGAACCTGTGTATCACGGATCCTACGACACTCACACCACTACCTACGGCGCCGGCTCCTATGGTCAGTACATGGGCAACACTTCCGGCACCTACAATACGGATACTTATACCCAGAATGCCTCCGGTACCGGCTCCGCCGGCCAATACGGAGCCAACAGCCAATACAGCGCAGGCAGTGCGAACGGCGCTTATGGCACGAACGGCTACCAGTACTATGACACCAACGAGAACTACGGTTTCACCCGCAGCGGCCAGACCGTCTATTCCCAGGATTTCACCAAACAACCTGAGACCGCGGAGAAGAAAAAGAAAAAGAGCGGCGGCGGACGCGTATGGTTCGCGATCCTTTGCATCCTCCTCTCTCTGTTCAGCGGCTTCGGCGGTGCCTGGCTCTACAACAAATATTTCACCAAAGAGCCTTCCGTCATCTATCAGACTGTGGAACCGGCCAATACCTCTCCGATGGTTTCGGAGAACACCTCCCTCGCGGACGTCATCGACCGTCTAAAGCCCAGCGTGGTCGAAGTCCAGACTGAGATCATGACCACCGGCGGTTTCTTCGGGCAGAGTATCAGCTCCGGCGCAGGCAGCGGCGTCGTCCTCACGGCCGACGGCTACATCGCCACCAACTATCATGTCATCAAGAACGCCAACTCCATCAAGGTCATCATGCCCGACACCAAAGAGTACACTGCTTCCGTCGTCGGCTTCGACGAGATCAACGACCTTGCAGTGATCAAGATCGACGCCTCGGGACTTACCCCCGTTACCATCGCTGATTCCTCCGCTGTTCGCGTGGGTGACACCGCCATCGCCATCGGCAACCCTCTTGGCACTCTGGGCGGCACCGTGACCACCGGCATCGTCAGCGCTCTAGACCGCGAGATCGAAGTCGAAGGTCAGAGCATGGTCCTTATGCAGACCAACGCGGCAGTCAGTCCCGGCAACTCGGGCGGCGGACTGTTCAATATCAACGGCGAGCTCATCGGCATCGTCAACGCTAAATCTTCCGCTGAAGACGTGGAAGGCCTCGGATTTGCCATCCCGAGCAACATCGTCAGCGAAGTGACGAAAGACATCATGGAGAACCAGACCACCGTCCATGCCTCCAACGGACCGATCTTCGGTATCACTATCGTGACCATCAACAACGCGGAGGACGCGGCAAGTTATCATGTCTCCCGCTTCGGTGTCTACATCGTAGCGGTCACCCGCGGATACGGCGGCGACAAAGCCGGACTGGAAGTCGGCGACTACATCGTCAGCGTTGACGGCACAGCCATCTCCGCCGGCGACGAGATCACTGAGATCCTCGGCCAGCACAAGGCCGGCGATGTTCTGGAAGTCCAGGTCATCCGCAACGGAAAGATCCTCACCTATCAGGTAGAACTCATGAACTACAACGACTGATCCATTCAGATCGCCGTCTGATCACAAATAGCCCGCGGTATTGCGCCGCGGGCTATTTTGTATCTTTTTCCTGCAAAATCCGCAGTATCTTCTCCATTGTTTTCTGCTAAAATAAGAAACAGGAAAAGTTCTCTGTGAGGTGTGCAAAAACAGTATATCCAGGTCTGTCCCGGCACATCCGCAGTGAAGAATCTATTTCAAGGAGGCATGGAATGGACAACATCCCGAAAGTAAAACTCGGTATCGTCGCGGTTTCCCGTGACTGTTTCCCCATCGCGCTGAGCAACCAGCGCAGAAAGAACCTGGTAGCCGCCTACAAGGGCGACCTCTACGAGTGTCCCGTCACTGTGGAGAACGAAGCGGATATGCTCAAGGCTGTCGCGGACGTAAAGGCCGCCGGCTGCAACGCCCTCGTCGTCTTCCTCGGCAACTTCGGTCCGGAGACCCCGGAGACCCTGATTGCAAAAGAATTCGACGGTCCCTGCATGTTCGTCGCTGCTGCAGAAGGCGACGGAGACCTCATCAACGGACGCGGCGACGCTTTCTGCGGCATGCTCAACTGCTCCTACAACCTCGGCATGCGCCATCTTCCCGCCTACATTCCGGAATATCCTGTGGGCACGGCAGAGGATCTCGCCCGCATGATCGGCGATTTCCTGCCCATCGCGCGCGCCATCATCGGTCTGAAAAACCTGAAGGTCATTACCTTCGGTCCCCGTCCCCAAGACTTCTTTGCATGCAACGCTCCCATCAAGGGCCTGTATGAACTGGGCGTGGAGATCGAAGAAAACAGCGAACTTGATCTGCTGGTCGCATACCGCGAGCACGCGGGCGATCCGCGTATCCAGGACGTCTGCGCGGATATGGCTGCGGAGTTAGGTGTCGAAGGCAACCAGTATCCGGAACTTCTTCCCCGTATGGCACAGTTCGAACTGACGCTGCTGGACTGGGCGGAGCAGCATAAGGGTGCCCGCAAGTACGTGGTGTTCGCCGACAAATGCTGGCCGGCGTTCCCCAAAGAATTCGGGTTCGAGCCTTGTTTCGTCAACTCCCGTCTCGCATCCCGCGGCATCCCGGTCGCATGCGAAGTCGACATCTACGGTGCTTTGTCCGAGTACGTCGGCGCTTGCGTTTCCGAAGACGCGGTCACTATTCTGGATATCAACAACTCCGTACCTGCGAAGATGTGGGAAGAAGAAGTGAAGGAGAAGTACGGCTACAAACTGACCGACACCTTCATGGGATTCCACTGCGGCAATACTCCCAGCTGCAAGATGTGCGCCGGACGCGCCGTCAAGTATCAGCTCATCCAGCACAGGCTGCTTGAGCCGGAAGGAAGCGAGCCTGACTTCACCCGCGGCACCCTTGAAGGAGATATCGCTCCCGGCGAGATCACTTTCTTCCGTCTGCAGTGCGACAGCGAAGGCGTCGTCCGTTCCTACATCGCGGAAGGCGAAGTTCTCCCCGTTGCGACGACATCCTTCGGTGGCATCGGTGTGTTCGCGATTCCCGAGATGGCCCGTTTCTACCGTCATGTGCTTATTGAGAAGCACTTCCCGCACCATGGTGCAGTAGCATTCGGCCATCACGGAAAAGCCCTCTTCGAGGTATTCAAGTATCTCGGCGTAAAAGACATCGCGTACAACCAGCCGAAGTCCCTGCCCTATCCCACGGAGAATCCCTGGGCCTGATTTATTCCTAATACTGCGAAAAGCGGCGGTCAGTCAGACCGCCGCTTCTTTTCTTACCAGTGTATTATTCTTCCCGTTTTCTCCTCGCGCGGATGCGCTCTGCCGCTTCGATGCGCTGCTGGCGCTCGCGGCGCTTTTCCGCGGCCTTCTGCTTCCGCGGGATGACGACCGCCATGTAGTAGATATAAAACAGCCCCAGCACAAAGATCAACGCGTACAGAATCATTGCCGGCGTCGACGTCAGAACACGGCCGATGAAGTCAAGGATCTGAGCGATGCGGCTGAGTTTGATGTCCTCCGCGGAGATCAGGTTGACTGTTCCCACATAGATCCCGTCCGAATACACCTTCGCCGTCCCGATCACCTGACCGGCAGATACAGGCGCTTCAATGGTTTCCGGAACATCAGATTCATATGTCAGCACCGGTGCGTCCTCGGACCGCAGGTCCACCAGCGTAGATACATCCGATTCGGTATAGAGCATCAGGTAGTCCTTGTCCGACGCATATTTCAGCGTCACTTCCGTCACGGGAGTGCCTTCCGGTGCTACGGCTTTCATGCCTGCGTAACGGTACAGCCAGTCAAAACTGAGACGCGCATTTGTGAACACCGAGTTGCCCTGTCCCCAATGCCGGGTATCCGCTTCGAACGGTGCGCCAAGAAACACCGCCACATAGACGACGCCTTCCTTCTCCGCGCCTGCGACGAAGCACCGTCCTGACTCGTCGATAGTACCGGTTTTAATTCCGCGGATGTATTCCGTATAGTAGCCGGAGGTGTATTCCTGCATCTTGTTGGTGGAGATGAGCTGGCGCTCATAATGCTTGTTGGTCTCCGGCAGATCGTATCGGGCCATGCAGGTGATGTCCCAGAAGTCCGGCACGCTCATCGCCCACTTTGTGATCCTGAACAGATCCTCCGCGGTGGTGTAGTGATTCGCATCGAACAGACCATGGGGGTTCACAAAATGCGTCCCCGTGCAGCCCAACGACCGTGCCTTTTCGTTCATCTTTTTGATGAAATCTTCCCTGCCGTAATAGTTAGCCACCGTGGAAGCCGCCTCGTTGGCGGACTGAAGCAGCATACAGCAGATCAGATCGTACATGGTCATCTCCTCGCCGCCCGCGAGGCCGGCGTTGGAAATGTTGATCCCGTCGAACTCGTTCCAAACCCCATTCGGCACCGTCACGATGGTATTCTTCGGGTCCGGACACATCTCGAGGGCGAGGGCCGCCGTCATGATCTTGGTGCAGGACGCCGGATACATCTGTTTCGTGGCATTCTTCTGGTAGATGACCCGCTCCGTATTCATGTTCACGATATAGCAGGCCTCCGCGGTGATCTCCACGTCGAAATCGATTTTTGTCGCGGAAGCCCAGCAGGAAAACAGCGGCAGCAGGCAGAACGCCAGCGCCGTTACCATGGAAAGGATCCGTTTTCCGATGTTTTTCCTCATGACTGCTTTTTTGCCTTTCTGATCGAGAGACTGATCCGCTTTTTCGCAGGATCCACGCTCAGCACACAGGTATCCACCACGTCGCCGACCTTCACCGCCTCGGAGGGGTGCCGGATGAACCGGTCGGCGATCTCGGAGATATGGACAAGGCCGTCCTGATGGACGCCGATATCAACGAAACACCCGAAGTCCACCACATTGCGTACCGTTCCCCGCATGATCATACCGGGCTTCAGGTCTTCCATTTTCAGCACGTCAGTGCGCAGCATAGTGGGCGGCAATTCGTCGCGGGGGTCCCTTCCCGGCTTGGCGAGTTCCTTCACGATGTCATGTACGGTGGGAAGACCGACTCCGATGGCTCTGGACACTTTCTCCTCTCCGACGAGTTTCAGACGCGCGGCCAGATCTCCCGCTTCACCCGCGGCCACGTCATCCAGGGACCGTCCGCACAGTTTCAGCAGTTTTTCCGTCGCCTCGTAACTCTCGGGATGAACGCCGGTGTTATCCAGCACGTTAGCGCTCTCCGGTACCCGGAGGAATCCCGCGCACTGCTCGAACGCCTTAGGTCCGATACCTGAGACCTTCTTCAGCGTCTCTCTGCTGTGGAACATCCCGTTCGTTTCTCTGTAAGATACGATATTTTTCGCCGTTTTGCCCGAAAGGCCCGATACACGGGCCAGCAGAGACGGAGAAGCCGTGTTCAGATCTACGCCGACCGCATTGACGCAGTCCTCCACCACGCCGGACAGGGTCTCGTCCAGGCGCGCCTGGGGCATATCGTGCTGGTACTGACCAACGCCGATAGCCTTCGGATCGATCTTGACCAGTTCCGCAAGCGGATCCTGCAGACGCCGCGCGATGGACACCGCGGAACGCAGGGATACATCGTACTGGGGGAATTCCTCAGCGCCCAGTTTGGACGCGGAATACACGGAAGCTCCCGCTTCATTGACCATCATATAGGCGACACCGGGCATCTCCTTGATCATCTCCGAGACGAATATCTCGGATTCCTTGGACGCAGTCCCGTTGCCGATGGCGATGGCGGTGATACCGTTGCGGCGGATCATGCCGGTGAGGATGCGCTTCGCTTCCTCCGTTTTGTTGTGAGGCGGTGTGGGATACACAACGCCGGTCTCCAGGACTTTCCCGGTCCCGTCCACTACGGCGATCTTGCAGCCGGTGCGGTACGCGGGATCGAAGCCCATTGTGACCTTGTTCTTGACGGGCGGCTGCATGAGCAGCGGTTTAAGGTTGAGCCCGAACATGCGGATCGCCTGCTCGCAGGCCATATCCGTCAGTTCGCCGCGGATCTCGCGCTCCACCGACGGAGCGATAAGGCGCTTGTATGCATCCTCCCCAGCAGCAGCCACAAATGCGCCGCTGATGCTTTCTTTCTTGGATACGCTGTGATTGCGGATGATGGCCATCGCCGCATCCGTATCTGTTTCCACGGAGACCTTCAGGAACTTCTCCGCTTCACCGCGGTTCACTGCAAGCACACGGTGGCTGGGGACCTTCCCTACCAGTTCGCTGTAATCATAATAGAGCCGGTAGACGGAGTCCTCCTCCGTGGCCGCCTTGGATACCAGCTGTCCGGATTTGCGGATCAAAGCTTTCAGCAGACGGCGGATCTCCGGATCGTCCGAGATACGTTCCGCAATAATGTCGGACGCGCCTGCGAGCGCTTCCTCCA
>JAEEGL013017768.1_pt1 | contig 10277 bp, 7 predicted proteins | sample 9134231 | NCBI WGS metagenome assembly JAEEGL01 (sample SAMN16246548, study PRJNA631951) | gut metagenome | biome: gut microbiome; feature: rumen; material: fiber-attached | host: Bos | place: Iran: Karaj | collected 2018-10
ACAGGTCATGCTTGGGATTTAGCTAAGGCTTATGGTCTTGGTATTGGTGGTGCAAGAGCTGGCTTACTTGAAACAAATTTCAGAACTGAAACTGAAACAGACTTATTCGGTGAACAAGCTGTATTATGCGGTGGTGTTTGTGCCTTAATGCAAACAGGCTTCGAAGTATTATGCGAAGCTGGATATGATCCAAGAAACGCATATTTCGAATGTATTCACGAAATGAAATTAATCGTTGACTTAATTTATCAATCAGGTTTTGCAGGAATGCGTTATTCAATTTCAAATACTGCAGAATATGGTGATTATATCACTGGTCCAAAGATCATTACTGAAGACACTAAGAAGGCTATGAAGAAGGTCTTAGCTGATATTCAATCTGGCGCATTCGCTAAGGATTTCTTATTAGATATGTCTGAAGCTGGTGGTATGGCTCATTTCAGAGCTTTACGTAAGAAGGCTGCTGAACATCCAGCTGAAAAGATTGGTGCTGAAGTTAGAAAGCTTTATAGCTGGAATAACGAAGACGAAAAATTAATCAACAACTAGTTTTTGTATATATGTTTCAAAGGCGGAATAAATTCTTTTCCGCTTTTGAACTTTAATTAAGGAGATGTTTTTGTGCGCGTAAAAATCTTTGATTCAACACTAAGAGATGGAGCACAGGCTGAAGGAATCAGCTTTCTTGTAAACGATAAATTAAAGATTGCCCAGGCACTTGATGACCTTGGAATTGACTTTATCGAGGCAGGAAATCCCGGTTCAAACAAAAAGGATTTAGACTTCTTTAAGGAAGCGTCTAATATTAGCTTTAAGCATTCAAAACTTGTAGCATTCGGTTCTACAAGAAGACATAATATTCTTTGCGAGAATGATGAAAATTTAAATGCTTTGCTTGAAGCGGGAACAGAATATGTTTGTATATTCGGAAAATCATCATCTTTCCATGTTGAAAAAATAATCAACACTACATTGGAAGAAAATTTATCAATGATTAGTGATTCAATTAAATATTTAAAATCAATGGGTAAGAAGGTCTTTTTCGACGCTGAACACTTCTTTGATGGTTACAAGGTTAATAGAGATTATGCTATTAAGACATTAAAGACAGCACAAGATGCTGGTGCTGAAACTATCATTTTATGTGACACAAACGGAGGCATCTTCCCTGACGAATTAGTTGAAATATTAGCTGATGTTAAAGCTAATATTAAAACAGAATTAGGAATTCATACTCATAACGATGGTGGTATGGCTGTCTCATTATCAATACTTGCGGTAATGAATGGCTGTAGTCAAATTCAAGGTACATTACTTGGCTATGGTGAAAGATGTGGTAATGCAAATTTATCAACAATCATTCCAAATCTTGAATTAAAAAAGAAAATTAAATGCTTACCTGATGGTAACATTTCAAAATTAACACCTATATCAAGATATGTTGCAGAAATATCTAATTTTAAATTAGGTAATAATTTACCATATGTTGGTGAATATGCATTTGCACATAAGGCAGGAATGCATATTGATGGTGTTTATAAGGATTCTAAATCATTTGAGCACGTAAATCCTGATTGTGTAGGAAATGAAAGAAAATTCTTAATAAGTGAGGTTGCAGGAAAATCAACTGTTCTTGCAAAGCTTAATAAGATTTATCCTGATATTGCTAAAAATGATCCTAGAGTTTCATTAATAGTAGATGAAATTAAGAATTTAGAATATAAAGGATATCAATTTGAAGGTGCTGATGCATCATTTGAATTGATAGCTCATAAGGCTCTTGGCTCATTTAAGCCTTTCTTCGAGGTGAAGAATTTTAGAATTCTTGGAGAAGGACCAAGAAATGATGATAAGAGTGCCTCAGCCGTTATTGATGTGATGGTTGGAAATGAAGAAGAAATTACAGGAGCAATTGGAAATGGTCCTGTCGATGCTTTAAATAAGGCATTAAGAAAAGCTATTGGTAAATTCTATCCAAAGCTAAATGAAGTATCATTAGCTGATTATAAGGTACGTATTTTAGATGGAAAAGAATCAGCTACAGCAGCGATGACAAGAGTTATCATCGAATCAACTGATGGAAAGAATAGTTGGAGTACTGTAGGAGTTTCAAGAGATATTATTGAAGCATCCTTCAAGGCTTTAATTGATTCAATAGAATATAAATTATTTAAGGAGAATAAATAAATATGGGAATGACAATGAGCCAAAAGATTTTAGCAGCACATGCTGGCTTAGAATCTGTTAAGGCAGGACAATTAATCGAAGCTAAGCTTGACTTAGTTCATGGTAATGATATTACAACTCCAGTTGCAATAAAGGAATTTAACAAAATTGGTGTTGATGGTGTATTTGATAAGGATAAGGTAGTTATCGTACCAGATCACTTCACTCCAAATAAGGATATTAAATCAGCAGAACAATGCAAATTTATTAGAGAATTTGCACATTCTAAGGATATTCATAACTATTTTGAAGTTGGTCAAATGGGTATTGAGCATGCTATTATTCCTGAAAAGGGCTTAGTAGTATCTGGTGACCTTACAATTGGTGCTGACTCTCACACTTGTACATATGGTGCACTTGGTGCATTCTCTACAGGTGTAGGTTCAACAGATATGGGTGTTGGTATGGCAACTGGTAAGGCATGGTTCAAGGTACCTAGCGCTTTAAAATTCAATTTAACTGGTAAGCCAGCATTTGGTATTTCTGGAAAAGATGTTATTTTACACATCATTGGTATGATTGGTGTAGATGGAGCATTATATAAATCTATGGAATTTTCTGGTGATGGTTTAAAATATTTATCAATGGATTCTAGATTCTCAATGGCTAACATGGCTATTGAAGCTGGTGCAAAGAATGGTATCTTTGCTGTAGATGAGCAAACACTTGCTTATTGCAAAGAGCATTCATTAAAGAAGCCAGTTGTATATGAAGCAGATGCTGATGCTGAATATGATCAAGTATTCGATATTGATTTATCAAAGATTAAACCAACTGTAGCATTCCCTCATTTACCTGAAAATGCTCATACAGTTGATGAAGATGTATGTAAGAAAACTACAATTGACCAAGTAGTAATTGGTTCTTGTACAAATGGTAGAATGGAAGATTTAAGAATTGCAAGAGATATCTTAAAGGGTAAGAAGGTAAACAAGAACGTTCGTTGTATTGTATTACCTGGTACACAAAAGATTTATCTTCAAGCAATTGTTGAAGGAATCGTTCAAGATTTAGTTGAAGCTGGCTGTGCATTCTCAACTCCAACTTGTGGTCCATGTCTTGGCGGACATATGGGTATTTTAGCTGCAGGTGAAAGATGTGTATCTACAACTAACAGAAATTTCGTTGGTCGTATGGGTCACGTTGATAGTGAAGTATATTTAGCTTCACCAGCTACAGCAGCTGCATCAGCAATCGCAGGTTATATTGCTGATCCAAGAGATTATATGGAGGAAAAATAATAATGAACGCAAAGGGTACAGTTTTAAAATATGGTTCTGACATCGATACAGATGTTATTATTCCAGCTAGATATTTAAATACATCAGATCCAAAGGAATTAGCTTCTCACTGTATGGAAGATTCTAAGCAAGATATTAATGCAGGTAAGAAGCCTTTCGCTCAAAGAGTTAAGGTTGGCGACATTTTAGTTGCTGATAAGAACTTTGGCTGTGGTTCATCAAGAGAGCATGCTCCACTTGCTATTAAGACTTGTGGTGTATCATGTGTTATTGCTAAGACATTCGCAAGAATTTTCTATAGAAATTCAATCAACATTGGTTTACCAATTATGGAATGTCCTGAAGCAGTTGATGATATTAAAGATGGTGATGTTGTTTCAGTTGATTTCAATAGCGGTGTTATCGTTAATGAATCAACTGGTCATAAATTCCAAGCAGCACCATTCCCACCATTTATGCAAAACATTATTGCTCAAGGTGGCTTAATTAACAAAATTAAAAATGAATTAAAGAAATAATTTAAGGAGATATAAAAATGGCAGAATTTAACATCGTTACATTACCTGGTGATGGTATTGGTCCAGATATTGTAAGAGAAGCAGTAAAAGTAATGAATCGTATTGGCGAATTATACGGTCATAAATTTAACATTATTGAAAAGAGAATGGGTGGTATCGCTATCGATATGGATGGCACATCACTTCCTCAAGATACAATTGATGCAGCATTAAAATCAGATGCAGTATTACTTGGTGCAGTAGGTGGACCAAAGTGGGATCATTTAACAAATGGTGATCGTCCTGAACGTGGTTTACTTGGAATTAGAGGCGCATTAAAATTATATGCAAATTTAAGACCAGCTGTATTATATAAGCAGCTTCAATATACATCACCATTAAAGCCAGAAATCATTGGCGAAGGCTTAGATATCTTAGTTGTTCGTGAATTAACTGGTGGTATGTATTTTGGTGAAAAAGCAAATTCACCAGCTTATAATCCTGAAAAACCAGATTGCTGGGCTTCAGATTTAGAAAAATATTCAGTTTATGAAATTGAAAGAATTTTAAAAACAGGCTTTGAAGCAGCACAAAAGAGAAATCATAAATTAACTTGTGTTCATAAAGCTAACGTATTAGAATCTTCAAGACTTTGGAGAGCTGTATTCGAAAGAGTTAAGAAGAATTATCCAGATGTTGAAACAAATGAAATGTATGTTGATAATGCAGCTATGCAGCTTGTTAGAAATCCAAGACAATTTGATGTTATCGTAACATCTAATATCTTTGGTGATATCTTAACTGATGAAGCAAGCCAAGTTGCAGGTTCAATTGGTATGCTTGCATCTGCATCACTTGGTGCAGGTAAATTAGGTCTATATGAGCCAATTCATGGTTCAGCACCTGATATTGCAGGTAAGAACATTGCAAACCCATTAGCAACAATTTTATCTGTTCCTATGCTATTCCGTTATTCTTTAGGCTTAATGGAAGAAGCAGCTTGTATCGATAGAGCAGTTAATGCTGTACTTGATGCAGGTTGGAGAACAGGAGATATCAAATCTAAAGATACTCCAGCTGACAAGATTGTTGGCACAAAGGAAATGGGCGACTTAGTTGTTGCAGCATTAAAGAAATAATAATTATTTAAAATAATAATTCTCGGAGGTAATTTATGAGAAGTGATGTAGTTAAAAAAGGCGTTGAGCGTGTTCCTAATAGATCTTTATTTAAGGCTTTAGGTTATACAGATGAAGAAATTGAACGTCCATTAATTGGTGTTGTTTCTGCTAAAAGTGAAATAGTTCCAGGTCATGCTTATCTTGATAAGATTGCTGAAGCTGTAAAACGTGGCGTTTTAATGGCAGGTGGAACTCCAATTGAAATACCAGCAATTGGTGTTTGTGATGGTATTGCTATGGGACATGAAGGAATGAAATATTCACTTGTCACAAGAGAATTAATTGCTGATTCTATTGAATGTATGGCAAATGCTCATGCATTAGATGGTTTAGTATTAATTCCTAACTGTGATAAGATTGTTCCAGGTATGCTTATGGGTGCTTGCAGATTAAATCTTCCTACAATTGTATGTTCAGGAGGTCCAATGCTTGCTGGACGTGTAAATGGTTCTAAAACATCACTTTCTTCAACATTTGAAGCAGTAGGTAAATATTTATCTGGTAAGATTACTGAAGAAGAATTACAAGAATATGAAGATCATTCTTGCCCTGGCTGTGGTTCATGCTCTGGCATGTATACAGCAAATTCAATGAACTGTATGTGCGAAGTATTAGGTATCGCACTTCCAGGTCATGGTACTATTCCATGTGTTTATGCTGATCGTTTAAGATTAGCTAAGCATTCTGGTATGGCTATTATGGAACTTGTAAGAAAAGATATTAAGGCAAGAGATATCATTAATGAAAAATCATTTAAGAATGCATTAACTTGTGATATGGCACTTGGCTGTTCAACAAATACAATGTTACATCTTCCTGCAATTGCACATGAAGCTGGTGTAAAGATTAATCTTGAAATGGCTAATGAAATATCAGAGCATACTCCAAATATTTGTCATCTTGCACCTGCAGGACACACTTATATGGAAGATTTAAATGAAGCAGGTGGTATTCAAGCAGTTATGAAAGAAATTTCTAAGCTTGGTATCCTTGAACTTGATTTACCTACAGTTACAGGTAAAACAATTAGAGAAAATATTAAAAATGCAGTAAATAAAAATACTGAAATCATTAGAACTATTGATAATCCATATTCAAAAACTGGTGGTATTGCCGTATTAAAGGGCAACCTTGCACCAGATGGATGTGTTGTTAAGCGTGGCGCTGTTGCACCTAATATGCTTCAACATACATGTAAAGCAAAAGTTTATGATTCAGAAGAAGAAGCAATTAAAGCAATCGATGGTGGCAAAATTGAAAAAGGAGACATCGTTGTTATCAGATATGAAGGACCTAAGGGTGGACCTGGTATGAGAGAAATGTTAGCTCCTACATCACGTTTAGCTGGTATGGGTCTTGATAAGGACGTTGCATTATTAACTGATGGTAGATTCTCAGGAGCTACAAGAGGTGCTTCAATTGGTCACGTATCTCCAGAAGCTGCAGAAGGTGGCTTAATTGGTTTAGTTCAAAATGGAGACCAAATCAAGATTGATATGATTGCATGTACAATCGAATTATTAGTTGATGAAAAAGAAATTGAAACAAGACGTAAAAACTGGGTTAAACCTGAACCAAAGATTAAATCTGGTTATCTTGCAAGATATGCAAAGCTTGTTACTTCAGCATCAACAGGTGCAGTATTTAAAGATTAATTATAAAATGAGGTGATTCTTATGAAACTCAACGGTTCCCAAATAATTGTAGAATGTTTGGTTGAGCAAGGTGTTGATACAATTTTCGGCTACCCAGGTGGAGCTGTATTAAACATCTATGATGAATTATATAAAAATCAGGACCGAATCCGTCATATATTAACAAGCCATGAGCAAGGAGCTGCACATGCTGCTGATGGTTATGCAAGATCTACTGGTAAGGTAGGTGTTTGTTTAGCTACATCAGGACCTGGTGCAACTAACCTAGTAACAGGTATTGCAACTGCTTATATGGATTCAAGTCCAATTGTTGCAATTACAGGTAACGTTACAAATGCATTACTTGGTAAGGATTCATTCCAAGAAGTCGATATTGCAGGTATTACTATGCCTATTACTAAGCATAATTACATCGTTAAAGATGTTAATGACCTTGCAGACACAATTCGTGAAGCATTTGAAATCGCAAGATCAGGAAGACCTGGTCCAGTATTAATTGATATTCCTAAGGATGTTACTGCCGCAGTATGCGAATATAGTCCTAAGAAAATTGATAAAACTGTTCAATTTAAGAAACTTCCTGAAATTGAAGAAGAAAAAATTAAAGAAGTTGCTGAATTAATTAATAATGCAGAAAAACCATTTATTTATGCTGGTGGTGGTATATTAATTTCAAAATCAGCTGATGATTTAAAAGAATTAGCTGATATGGAAGATATTCCTGTAGCTACATCTTTAATGGGTATTGGTGCATTTGATCAATCTGATAGATTATCTACAGGATTAATCGGTATGCATGGTACAGTTGCTTCAAATCGTTGTGTAGTTGACTGTGATCTATTATTAGCTCTTGGTGTTAGATTCTCTGATAGAGTATTATCAAATCATAAGCATTTTGCAGAAAATGCTAAAATAGTTCATGTTGATTGTGATATTGCTGAAATTGGCAAGAATATAAAAGTTGATTATCCATTAGTTATGGATTTAAAAGAATTCTTTACTAGATTAAAGAAATATTTAAAACCAAAGAAAAACACAATGTGGATTGCATTAGTTGATTCTTGGAAGGATGTATTCTCTGAAAATCAAGTTTCTGCATCACTTCGTCCTAGATATTTCATGGAAGCAATTTATAAACAAACAAAAGGAGATTGCTTCATTTCAACAGAAGTAGGACAAGCACAAATGTGGGCAGCTCAATATTTCACATATACTAAGCCAAATAGATTAATTACATCTGGTGGTTTAGGCACAATGGGCTTTGGTCTTGGTGCTTCAATTGGTACACAAATTGGTAACCCTGAAGCATATGTATTTAATATTGCTGGTGATGGTTCATTTAGAATGAATATGAATGAATTATTAACTATTAAGAGATATAATCTACCTATTATTGAAGTTATCGCAAATAATGGTACATTAGGTATGGTTCGTCAATGGCAAACAGCATTCTATGGTAAGAGATATTCTCAAACAACACTTGATAATAATTTAAATTATGAATATCTATGCAAAGCATGTGATATTGATTATTATGAAGCAAAAACAAAAGAAGAATATGATAATGCAATTAAAAATGCAATTAAGAATCGTAAGCCATGCTTAATTAATGCATATGTTGCATTAGATGAAAAAGTATTACCAATGGTTGCTCCTGGTAAACCAATTGATGATATGTTAACAAAATAAAAAAATAGCGAAAGAAATTTCGCTATTTTCTTTTGTGTTTCCAAAATAAAAACGACCCGAAGGTCGTTTATTTATTATTCATCTTTATTGTTGATTGAATTATTAATTGCTGAAATTAATGCATATATTGAAGCTGCAATAATATCATCATGGATACCTACACCCCAATATTCCTTTTCATCAATTTTTACTGATACATATGCAGCAGCTTCACTCTTAGAAGAAGAATCAAGAGAATGTTCAGAATAATTTGTTAAAATATATTTTAAATTATAACATTCCTTTAATGCATTAGATACTGCATCAAGTCTACCATTACCTTCAGCAAGTGTATTGTTAATCTTACCTTCATAAATAGTAGATAACATTACTTTAAATACTTCACCTTCTCTAATGAAATGGTATTCATTTAATTGTAAAGGTGTCTTTAAATTAACAAATCTATCTAAGAAAATAGAATTTACATCAGCAGGAGTAAGCTCTGTATGTTCCTTATCAGAAACATCTTTAACAGTATAACCTACTGTTTCTCTCATCTTAGATGGAATTTCAAGACCGAAATTTGTTTCAAGGATGTAACAAATACCACCTTTTCCTGATTGAGAATTGATACGAATTACATCAGCACTATATTCTCTTGAAATATCTTTTGGATCAAGTGGAAGATATGGAACCATCCATCTTGTCATCTTTTGAGCTTTACGATATTTCATACCCTTTGCGATAGCATCTTGGTGAGAACCAGAGAATGCTGCAAATACGAATTTTCCTGAATATGGTTCACGATCATAAACCTTCATTTCAGTTACAGATTCATAAAGCTTAATAATATTAGGCATATCTGAGAAATCAAGAAGAGGATCTACACCATGAGTGAACATATTTAATGCAAGTGTAACAACGTCAACGTTTCCTGTTCTTTCACCATTACCAAATAATGTACCTTCAATTCTATCTGCACCAGCAAGTAAGCCAAGTTCTGCATCTGCAACACCAGTACCTCTATCATTATGTGGATGAAGAGAAATTACTACATTTTCACGATTGTGGATATATTTAGATATATATTCAACTTGAGAAGCATATACATGTGGTAATGACATTTCAACTGTAGCAGGAAGATTGATGATTAATTTTTGATCCTTAGTTGGTTTAAATACATCAACTACTGCATTACATACTTCAAGTGCATAATCCATTTCAGTTCCTGTAAATGATTCTGGAGAATATTCAAATAAGAAATTTCCTTCAGTTTCTTTTGCAAGATCTACAAGCATTTGTGCACCATCTGTTGCAAGCTTTTTAATTTCTTCCTTAGATTTTTTAAATACTTCCTCACGTTGAGCCAAAGAAGTAGAATTATATAAATGAATAATTGCTCTTGGAGCTCCTTTAATAGCTTCAAAAGTTTTCTTAATAATATGTGGACGAGCTTGAGTTAATACTTGGATTGTTACATCTGAAGGTATTAAATCTCCATCGATTAATGTTCTTAAGAATTCGTATTCAGTTTCAGAAGCTGCAGGGAAACCAACTTCAATTTCTTTAAAACCGATTTTTACTAACAGTTTAAAAAATTCAACCTTTTGATCTAATGACATTGGCTTAATTAATGCTTGATTTCCATCTCTTAAATCAACACTGCACCAAACTGGAGCTTTGTCAATGTATTCTTTTTTAACCCAGTCGTTACATTCAACAGGTGGCATAAAGTAGCCTCTTTGGTATTTTTCAAAACCTTTCATAGTAAACCTCCTTAAGAAATATTAAAAAATATCTTATTAATTA